>Ga0114975_10000154_pt1 | contig 50767 bp, 42 predicted proteins | sample S_130626_EF_Meta_FD_87031 | JGI IMG/M metagenome (GOLD analysis project Ga0114975, IMG submission 87031) | Freshwater microbial communities from Lake Simoncouche, Canada to study carbon cycling - S_130626_EF_MetaG | ecosystem: Environmental > Aquatic > Freshwater > Lake | place: Lake...
ACATGGCAATGATTACATCTACCACGGAACAACACAGTTTCAGGGAATCCATAAAAAAGATACGCTTCAGCTCAGCGATAAGGAAAAAGAACATTACCCATCACACATCAATCATCTTTCGAACATCTTTCCAGAATATTATCTTCTTAAGATTAGTGGCTTTGATTTGAAAATTAGAAGTACTCTTGATGAGTGGGTGTATGCATTGAAAGAGGCTGAGGTACGACCTGAATTTCAAGCAAAAGGGATTAAAGAGGCAGGAGAAAAACTAACGCTTCTCCATCTTTCACAAGAAGAGCGCTCTGCCTATGACCGCTATATTGGTGATATTAGAATTTCACGCAGCACCTTAGAATCCTCTTTCTATGATGGCCTTTCCCAGGGTGTTGCTCAGGGAGTTGCTCAGGGCGTCGCTCAAGCAAAAGCTGAAATCATCTTAAATCTCTATCGCTCTGGATTACCGGCTGAGAAGATTGCACAGCTTGCAGACCTCAACCTTCGCGAGGTCCAAGGAATTATTCAAACAAGTTCAGAGCACAATTAGTAGGGTTAAAAAGGAGCTGATAGCTCTAACCACTCGGGATGCGCCTCCGCGTGTTTTGCGATCTCTTCTAAAATTTCTTCACTCTTCCATGTTGGCTTCCATCCCCAAACCTGCTCCGCTTTTCTAGAATCAAGAATCATCCAGGGAATATCAAAAGTTCTTATCTCCTTACTAGAAACAATCTCATGAGCTCCAAAACGTTTGGAGCACCATGCTGAGAGCTGTCGCAGCGACATGGCTGAATCACGACCACCCGAAGCGTTGATCACTCGATTTTTCATGGAGGGATCGTTTCCATAGAGTTGTTGCGAAATCAATGCCGATACATCACGCGGATGAAGGCAGTCGCGAACTTGATATCCTTTCCCCTCAAAACCAATATATTGGAGAGGTTTTCTCCTCAAACAACTGTTGATCCAGTAAGCAAAAATTCCTTGATCTGCCCTCCCAAACTGCCCAGCTCCTGCAAGGACACCACAACGATTGATCAAGACAGGAAAATCAAAACTTTCTCCATACTCCAATGCTAACAACTCCGAAGCCCGCTTTGTCGAACCATAGAGTGAAAGAGGTGGTTCCGTAGAGAAGGATTCATCAACACCATGCTTGGAAATTCCCATTGGCAGCAAATCCTGCTCTTTTAAAGAAAAAGCATCTTCTGCTTCTTGAACTGGTAAGGCCGCTAGCGGAAGGATTGAATAGACGCGACTCGTGCTCAGTAAAATAAATTTGGCCTGATGTTGTTTGCAATATTCAAGCAGGTTGATTGTTCCGCTTAGGTTGTGCTCGATGAGTTGACGCGAACTCGTTTTCCCATCGACTCCAGCAAGCACGCTTGGGTTGGCCGCAGCATCAATAACCCCATCAACCCTTGGTAACTGCTCTAGATCGCTGGCACTGCGAAGGTCGCCATGGAAAAGCTGGATCCCTAATTTCTTTAAGGAGGTCCGATTTGATTCACTCCCAGGGCGAATGAAATTATCGATACCCATGAGCTCGAGGTCTTCATGGCGTTCTTTCAAGGCTTGCGCCACAGCATGACCTACAAATCCACAGATGCCGGTGATGAGAAGTTTCATTTTTAAAATCTAACGACTCCGCTGTTGCCACGCCTCTACAATCTGATGCATGGTCTCAGCTAGAGTTTGAGTAATCCCCCAGGAAGGATAATGGTGCTGCATTTTTCGAAGATCAGAATAGTAGCAAATATGATCTCCAAGGCGGGCTTGATCGAGGTAAGAAAAAACCTGCTTTTTTCCTGTGAACTCTTCCGCGAGCTTAAAAGCTTCTAAAATGGAAATGCTATTTTCTTTTCCTCCTCCAAGATTATAGACCTCAGCAACGCACGGTGCCTCAATAAAGGCAGCCATAAACCGTGCCACATCCAGGGAATGGATATTATCACGGACTTGCTTCCCTTTGTATCCGTAAATGTTGTACTCACGCTCTTCTAAATTGCACTTTACCAAATAAGAGAGAAACCCGTGAAGCTCCACTCCTGCATGATTGGGACCGGTAAGACATCCCCCGCGCAAACAACAGGTTGGCATTCCAAAATAGCGTCCATATTCTTGAACCATCACATCAGCGGCAACCTTCGAGGCCCCAAAAAGAGAATGCTTTGACTGGTCAATGGTGAAATCTTCTGCAATTCCATGTTCGTACTTGAGATCATCATAATCGTAACGAGACTCCAGCTCCTTCATCGTGATATGATTAGCAGCATCTCCATAAACCTTATTCGTCGACATATGAATAAAAGGTGATTCTGGGCAAAACTGCCGAGCCGCCTCCAACAGATTCATGGTCCCCACTGCATTCGTATCAAAATCATCAAAAGGAATCGCAGCCGCACGATCATGAGAAGGTTGCGCCGCTGTATGGATAATGACATCGGGCTTTATCTCCTTTACTAGCTCAAGTATCCCCTGACGATCCCGAATATCAAGCTCATGATGAACAAAACCAGGCACTTTTTTTACAAGCCGCTCCTGATTCTACCTCGTATCCCCCTGCACCCCAAAAAAAATTGCCCTCTGGTTATTATCAATACCGTGAATTTTATAACCAAGTTCTGTTCCAAAATAGCGCACAACTTCGGAACCGATCAGGCCAGATGAACCAGTGACAAGAAGTTTTTTAGTCATATTTTAGTTAGGCTCAATAAGGAGCTGAAGAATTATTCATATAAATGTCAAAATAACCTAACTGTATTACGCTATTTAAATTGCTGTGAGCATTTAAAAAAGTTTTAAGAATCTCTATGTTTTGCAAGGAGATTTTTTGACTTTGATTAACTACAACAGCAGAAACATCGAGCCCTCCATAAACTTGATTGTTTTGTAAAACTTCAAGGGCTTTTTCTGAGCTAATCCAATTAGGAATCATAAGAGACTTTCTTTCAGCGTAAAAAGGAATTTCAGCACTCCAATCTTCTCCAAATAATACAATAATAGAATTACTTGGAGTAGAGTTGCGAATTTTTTTGGTAATATCTAATCGGTCTTGATTGCTAGCATCATTTCGTGCTGCGTTAATATCTACAATATATTTTTTGTAATTCTGTTGAAACCGAGAAAAATCAGACCAACAAACAAAAATAAATAAAATAAGAAACAACAAATTTGATGCTCTTATTTTAATAATATACAAAGAAAATGACAGACATAAAACCAACCAAAAACTATTAGCATATTGATAATAATCATGAACAATATGCAAGTTAGTGAAAATTAATATAGGCGCCACAAATAATAATAGAAGAATAACAATGAGTGCTTTTTGTTTATTACTTCCAACTAATATTCCAACCGCTATGATAAACAAACAAGATATGGAGCCTACAGCATGAGGAATAATTCGATCAATAACAGTCTTCTTCAATAAGCCGCTACTAAAACGCTGTGGCAAACTTCCGAAATTCTATCCTTGGAGATTTTTGGAGGTTAAAGCTCTTCCAATCTCATTAGTTAATTTTAAATCATCGGCCTGTTCCGTCCATAATTTTACAGCAATAGAACAAAGTATAAGCACTACAAATAGCGGAACCATTTTTAAAATAATCCCCCTAATATTAGCAGCTGAAAAATTACTGCTATTTAACATTACTAATGAAAAGAAAGCTGCTAGAACAAAGGAAGGAAATGTCGTAATTTTAATAAGAGAACATAACACCCCAAAAACAAAAATCCAAAATATCCATCGAATATGATTTGTTTTACTAAAACGAATCGATGCCCATAGAAATAAAAATCCCGTTAATAGAGCACTTGACTCTATAAGAAATGCTCTGCTCCAATATAAATAGATTGGCGACAACAAGATCAGTATCGCCGATATATAAAAATATTCCTTATCAAGATCAATTTCTTTAATGATTTTATATAATGGAATGAAACAACAAAAATATAATAACGTACTTAGCCACCTTCCTGATTTATCCAAAGGGATTCCTGTTATAGAATGAATGCCAGCTGCACCTAATTGAAACAAAGGAAACTCAAAAGGAATGGACCAAGGCGATCCAAATAAGGGTGTTTCATAAAAAAACAAACTCTTAAAAAGATGATGGAAGTCAAACCAATAGGCTGTTATTGCCGTTTGCACCTCCCTGCTCCCATACCAACCCAAGAGAGGCTCACTAGCATACTGAAGGTAAAAATAGATAATTCCAATAAATAGAGCCAGAATAGCTATGTGGTACCCTATATTAATATCGTTTTTTTTTATAGAAAATCATTGCTATTTTAGTAGTACACTGCAGGTTAATGAGAAATCAATTTTTGCGCCAAAATTCGAACCATAGGTATTGAAGTAATTTTGGGGCTGTACCAGATAACACAATAAAGTGATTTCTAATACAACATGAGAATAAGCAGATTAAAAGGCAAGAAGCAAAAGAAGTTGATGGAGCATTTTGTAGCCGTAACTACAGCACGATGCGCGAGTAATCTGGTTGGAATAAATGTTAAGACAGCTTGCTATTATTTTCATAGACTTCTCGAACTAATTTTTGAACAACTAGAGGATAAATCGAAAGATGTTTTTTGTGGTGAAATTGAAGTGGATGAATCTTATTTTGTGGGAACTCGTAAAGGCAAACGTGGAAGAGGAGCTGGTGGTAAGGTGCCTGTCTTTGGTCTTCTGAGGAGAGGGGGAAAGGTTTATACAAAAATAATTTCTGATGCATCATCAACAACTCTTATTCCTATTATCAAAGAAAAAGTGATTCCCGATAGTATTGTTTACTCAGGCGCTTTCAACGGCGAAGTGCAACAGCGAGTAAAAAATAGAATGGCTACATGATGTTGGTAATCTCAGAGGTGTCAAAACCGAGGAGATTATCATGGCCAGAGGCTATCATCATGTAACCAGAGACCAACGATGCCAAATTTGTGCATTAAGAGCAAGAGGATGTTCAATACGTTCCATAGCCAAACAACTTGGCTGTCATCCATCAAAAATCAGTCGAGAAATAAGGCGCAATAAGGGGAAGCGAGGTTATCGTATTGAGCAAGCTGATAAAAAGCAAGAGAACGTCGGTCTAGGGCCTGCCAAGGGGCAAAGAAGATGAAGCGTGATTTGATAAAGCAAATCAAAGAAGAGATTCAAGCGAAGTGGAGTCCAGAGCAGATTAGTATTCGTCTGAAAGAAAAAGGAATCTTGATTAGTCATGAGACCATTTACAAAATGATATGGTCAGGCAAGCAAGGTGTAGGCATTCTTTACAAACATCTGCGGCATCTATCAATGAAAGATTCTAACTGCTTAAAAGGAATAAATTGACTTGGAATATATTTTCTTTATTAAAATAACTTATACTCTCTTAAGAATGTATAAATCTTGATGACTCCACCAATAGCCAATTTTAAGTGAAATAAGTTTGCATTTATTGATTTTATCAATTTCTTTTATCACAAATAATGGTGAAGTAGCGGTCAGTCCGTAATCTGTTATTGCAAGATCTTTTTGTTCACTATCACTTCTAAAAAAGAATCCATCCTGATCTAAGCTAGGACAATTAAGATATTTTAAACTTTCAAATCCATGGGTAGTAAAAATAATATACCCACCAGGATTGCACCTATTTACTAATGTATTTAACCATTTTGTCCAGGTAGAACGAGGCATATGACTAAAAAAAGATAGCGCAAATATGATATCAAATATTTCATTTGGATAATCATCTGGATTTGTAGTCGATTGAATAAAAGAACACCCAAAGTTATCTTTAATAAATTGACTCGCTTCAAGGTGAATATCAGAAGCAGTAAGATTTAATCCTGGAATAATCGAGCTAATATGCCTTGTCACACAACCATACCCTGATGCAAATTCTAATAGTTTGATATTTTTTAAGGCATCCATTAAAAAAAGTTCTTCAAAAAGTATTTTTCTAAGTAAATTTGCTGATTTTAAACCGTCTTCAAAATAGTAATTACTCGCTTCTTTAATATTTGAAAAACATGGATTAGAAACAAGAAAATCAAAAATAAAATCATTTTCATGTATTTCTGTATTTACTAAAAATTTTTCCCTATAAAAAGTTTTTAATTTTGATTTATATTCTTCGATTTTTTTATTCTTCATTATTTTTTAATTTAGTTTTTTATTCTACTGATTTCATAAAGTTTTCTCTGTTTTTTTGAATAATTCTTTCTACCTCTTTCATCACAATTGGACCTTCCAAAGATTCAAGAACTCCTTTTTTACTATTTCTAGCATTCCCCGAACCAATTCTCCAGTAATTTAAGGGATTAGTAATATATGCTATATTCCCGTGCTCCAATAACCGTACCCAAAGTAACCAATCGGCGCAGAAGCGCATTTGATCATCAATGAGCTGAGCTAAGCCATCAAAATTACGCATAATGACACCACTTGCATTGAGAATTGTATTTTTCTTGCTTAAAAAGTGCCGAATTTCTTCAACTCCATTGTTTATGTAGTCTGATTTCCAACGATCAGAATGAAATTCACGAAGCCATTCATCCGGGGTTCCTAGAGAAGATCCACTCTTATCAATCATTATCAAATTAGAGGTTGCAAAAGCTAAGGAGGAATCAGATTCCAAGCGTAAGACTAATTCTTTTATAAAAGAAGAATCTGCTATGTCATCTGATTCAGCAATCCAAATATATTTACCAGAAGCGAGTTCTATCCCTTTTTGCCATTGCTTAAAAGTCGAACCACTATTTTTCTCGTTAAAAAATGCTTTTGCTCTGGGCTCTCTTACTAAAAGTTGATCAATGATTTCTTTGCTATTATCTTCTGAAGCATCATCTAAGATAATAATTTCAATGTTTCTGTAATTCTGATTGATAATACTTTGAAAACGCTCCTTTAAATAATTTTCGTGATTATAATTTGGAACAATAACCGTAACAAGCGGTTCATTATTTGTGTTAATAGAAGGAAGCAAAATAGGAAATCGCTTTTTAAATAGGTTAAAGATTTCCTTGGCGGCATTGATGCTACTATGAAGAGCATGGACTCGCTTTTTAGCCACATCCCCTAGAGAGACTCTTATTTCTTTATCTTTAGCTAAGAAAAGAATAGCTTCTGTTGCTGCGGTCGTATTTTCAAATGGAACAGTGATTCCTGCATCTTCTCTAACGAAAGAAGGAATATTTCCCGTCTCTGAAAAACAAATGATCGGCAAGCTTGCATCTGCAGCTTCAAGTGCGACAAGAGGACAAGGATCCTCTCTTGAAGAAAGAAAGAAAATATCTCCAATATAATAATAGCGCCTTGACTGTAGCTGACTACCCAAAAACAAAATATTTTCTTCAAGAGATACTTGTTTTACTATTTGCATATAGGAAGAGGGATCTCCACCTATCCATATAAACTTTAATAGCTTATTTTTTTTACATGCTTCAATAGCCGTTTTTAAAAAAAGGTCAGGGCCTTTTCTCCAATCTGTTGTTCCACAGCCAAAAACAACAATGTTATCCGGCGAAATTCCTAGTTGTTGTTTTAACTCTTTTTTTTCTTCTTCCGTGGGAATTTGTTCTATTGTTAAACACTCGATAAAATCAGGCAAATAGCCTGACTTCTCTAAAGAAAGCATATGCTCCTTTTGGAGGTTTTCAATGACTTGAGGAGCTCCTCCCAAAATTAAATCACTATTTTTTAAGGTCTCTTTGATAATTTCCCCAGGAGCCCATCGTTCAATGGCTTTTTGTAACTCATGAGCATGAGTAATAATAGGTACTTTTAAAAAACGCAGTCTTTTTAAAAATAATCCATTAACAACAGTGCTTGAGTAAACGCCAATAATATCTTCTGACAGAAAAGATGTTAATACTGCTTCTTGCTCTTTGGCATCCCTATAGTCTTCTAAAACCAATGTATCGCCTAGTAACTCAAAATTATTGCGGAGTTCTCCACTTTTAATAAGAATTACTTTGAATTTTGTTATCTTTGTTCGAGTCCATTCTTTTAAAAGATTTAAAGTTAATATTTGAGCTCCTGCTAAAGCTGCATCATGACTAACAACTAATATATTAGAATCTGTATTCGCAGTCTCAGTAGAGTATGAATACAGGTTCTTAGAATCTTTCTCATTTTGATTATAATATTGAAGCGCGCGTTTTGTGGCATTCAGAAAAACATATCCATTCTTTTTATCAGGTTCTAAATGACACCCCTCTCCCCATTCATTCCATGCATTAATAAAAAGTAGTCGTTCGCTTTCTTTAAAATTTTTCCTGGTTTTGGCAATCGCATCGACTAACCATTTATAGTAGTTATTTGGGGTAGACTTAATCCATGATGTCGCCCTTTCCATGCGTCGAGCTGTATTATCCCATGAAGGACATACGGCTCTTATTAGTCGATAAGATTCTTTTTCTTGAGAATAAAAAGAAATCATTTCTTCCATATTATAGATATAACCGGAAAAATTTTTCTTTATTCGTGATATAGGTTTTAGAAAAATATTTTCTGCGGGTACATTAGCAGGGGGAAACTGAATGGCTGCATCTAGACCATTTTTGAGAGGATCAATAATTTCTAATGATCTCATGCATGCGAGATAGATCTCTCCAATTCCTTCACTTTTACATACCTTGCGCCAATGCTCAGCAGTAGCCGTCATATTAGGAAGTAAACCTGGTCGATAAATAATCAACAGCGGTTTATTGTTAATCCTGATATATCTTGGATCTTTTAAAGCAGGAATAATATCATAAATAAATTTTTCATCGTTTTCATAAGAGTGAACCTGCTCTATTAACACTTCGCTATCTCCACCATCCCATGTTCGCGTCCAGTTCTCATTAGCCCAGCAGAAACAAAATGGAAAATCGGGTTTTCCAGTTTCAAGAAGACGATTTAACGGTTTTTCCAACAGCTTTTTCCCATTAAACCAGTAATAATAATAACAAAATCCATGAATTCCATGTTGACGAGCTAATTCTACTTGCTTTTCTAAAATTGACGGATCATCGAGATCATAATAACCAAGATCGGGATGAGGAATGTGAGGTTGATAATGACCTGGATAAAAAGGACGACCTCTTTTTACATTAGTCCACTCAGTAAAGCCTTCACCCCACCACTGATCATTTTCTTTGATACGATGAAATTGAGGAAGGTAAATAGCAATTGCACGAATATCATCTTGGAAAGATACTCCGGTATTCTTATCTCTTTTTTTAGAAAAATGTATTTTTTCTTCAGTCTCTTTTAAAAATGAATCCTGAATAATACGCCCTTCTTTTTTGCCAAATTTAATATAGTGATAAAGAGGATTAAGTGTAGATTGAGCAACATCAGGATTATTCTCTAAATACCATTTTGTATTAAAATTAGGATGAGGGTCTCTTCCCTCTTGAGCTCCAAAGTATATGTAATGAAGGATTGGGTTCTCTTTATTTAAAGCTACATCAGGATTTTGTTCTAAATACCATTTTTTATCGAATAGGCTAATCCAGGCTATTTCAAAAAAAACTATTTTATTTTTTATGCTGCTAATAAAATTTATTGTTTTACTTTTATAGAGCTCTCTAATTCTTTTTTCTTTTTTTAATACCTCAAAATAATATCGATATATTCGATTTTTTAATTTTTCCTGAGCTAATACTATTTCTTTTTCTACTTCAATTAAATTTTTTAGTTCACCTTTTACTTGAGATTCTGTCTCATGTTTTTTTTCGCTAGCACTTGATTCTTCAATAGTTACATCCCAAGGCAACAACGGCTTATTAACATAGAAAGCAACAACATGTTGAAATTTTTGCTCTAGCTCAAAATAGCGTTCATAATCAGAATTAGTTAATAGTCCTGGAGTGAATGCTTCTAGAGAAGAATGGATAAATTCTTGATTTTCCATAGAAACAAAAGCTCTTCTAGTGTGTTCTGGAATAGTATATAATGACCTAAATAACAAATATCCTAGTTCTAATGGTTCATTTAAACTCCATTCTCTATCAATAAAAATAGCAGATCCCGTTTTAGTAAGAATAATATTTTGTGGGATAGCATCCAAAAAGAAGCCTGGAATTATAGTATAAGGTGAAAATTCACTTATTTCTATATTTTCTGAGTAAAGTAATTCCGAAAGTAAAAGAAGATACCTCTTAATAAAATGGGCGACATCACTGAAAGCCCATTTTTCTTCTGTTAATATTTTGATTAATTCCCAGGAAAGAGGCTCTCCTAAGGTATACTTTGTTGGCTGGGGAAGTGTAAATTTTATGAGTTCATCCTTTTTTTCAACAGGATTATTTTTTGTTTCACTATTCCCTTCATATTCAATAAGAATATATTCGTCAGTAATATGCCTAAATATAGTGCTCTTACAGTAAGGTTGAGCTCTTCCTGTACTATAATGATAAGCTAAGATTGATTCATCAAGGACCTTATCTCCAGTCAGAGAGGCAATAATCAAAAAAGAATTGGAGAGCTCTAATCCTAATTGGTTTTTGATAATTTGAGGCCATACAAGCTCCAGGGAAAAGTTTGTATCAAAAGATAATTGCGGATCATTTTTTACACTTTGCCAAGCAAGAGCAGCAGCATCAAAATTTTTGTTGATCATTCCCTGTTGGGTAATAATAGAAATGGGAAATTTATAATCTGGGAAAGGAGCCAACCACTCTTGATGCGTTAAACCTGCATCATCCAGCATATTTTTAAGCACAGTCCTTCCGAATGTCTCGGACTGATGATTATTTTTATAGCGTCCCTCAATTCCGTACATTTTTTTCCCTATGTGGTCTTCGGGAGCACCTGCAAAATATTTCAATCCAAGCTGATTCTCGATGGCAATAATTAATTTTCCATGGGGCTTTAGCAATGATCTTACATGTCGTAACATAGCAAGTGGTCGATTTTCTCCCTCCATAAAAAGGTTAGCATACTCTAAAACACCAATGAGTGTAATAATGTCAAACCGATGAAAGGAAGGCAGCTTGTTAAAATTCTCTGCTAAAATGGTGACATTTTCTAAATCTCGAGTTCGAGCCCTTGTGATAGCGGCTCTTTTTAGACTTCCTTCTAGCGCTAGCACATTGGCTCCGCATTCTCCTAAATAGCGCGTTATTGCGCCGCATCCAGCCCCTACTTCTAATACATCAGCTCCTTGTAAGAGGTGGTCAAAAGGGCGTAAGATATTTGTGCGTATTTTACTTAAATGGTAAAGGGAAGGCCAATCATTACAGCTTTGTAATAATTCTTGAGAATGCAGAGAAACATCTTCGCTTTGTGCTATTATTGTCTCTATGCGTTGCTCTACTTCATCTCCATCACTATAGTTAATACCTTCATAACACGTTAATGACCATATTCTTAGCTCCCTGTTAAAGGAATAGCCTGCCTTTTCTAAAAGAGTTATCATTGGTTTATTGTCTCTACGGCCATTTTTAAATCTAAATCTGTTAAACCTAAAAAGGGATTTTTAGCAGTTATTTGAAAATGGATGGAGTCATAACGTCGGTCATGGGGGATAATTTCACTACCATTACTTGTAGCGACACCTAAAGAAATAAAATAGTCACCCGGAGTAAGCCTCCCTATGAAGCAAATGTCCATTTTTAAAACAGACTCTTTTGGCCCCACGTTAACCATATCATTAATATTTAGTAATTCAGAATTGGTGCCATAGACAGTAATGCCTTCTTTAGTCTTAATATTAATACCAATAATAGGTCGATTTAATAGCGTGTTGAATTTTATGGAGGCAAGCAACTTAATCTCTTTACCACTTTCTATTAATGAAGGATAGTGTTCGCCGTCTACTTCTAGTAAGTAGTCTAGGATCGTTGCTGCCTGGTCACCCCATCGATATTCATACTTATTATACCCACTTCGTGTGGAAAAAACATCTTCGTGTTGGCTTAATAAACAGGCATTCCTAAAAATGGGTTCAGAACAATTTAAAGTTGAAGAGATTGTGTCTGTATTGATGGTTTTTTCTTTTTTCCCAAAAATGAGATCCATATAACAGTGCACAACATGCTTTGATGCACCAACAACTCGTTGCTCTCCGTGATCAAGAAGTATTGCAGAAGAACAATGTTTGATTACATCTTCGCTAGAATGAGTTACTAAAAGAATACTTGTTCCTCGTTGTTGAAGCTGTCTTAATCGTTCAAAACATTGTGCCTGAAACTTGGCATCTCCTACGGCTAAAGCCTCATCGACAATAAGTACATCAGGATCTACCATGGACTGAACCGCAAACGCCAACCTCACCACCATGCCGCTTGAATAGGTTTTTACCGGTTGGTTGATAAAGTCACCGATATCGGCGAAGGCCGCGATTTTTGTGAAGCGGGCATCGGTTTCTTCGCGCGTAAGGCCGAGAATGGAGGCGTTGAGGTAGACGTTTTCACGGCCGGTAAATTCTGGGTTGAAGCCGCTGCCGAGTTCGAGGAGTGCTGCGACACGGCCATGGACTGTGACAGAGCCTTGCGTGGGTTGGAGGGTTCCAGCAATAATCTGCAGGAGGGTTGATTTGCCGGAGCCGTTGCGTCCAATGATACCAACGGATTCCCCTTTTTTTACCTCAAAGGAAATATCGTTTAAGGCATAGAATTCGCTACAGAGTCCGTGGAGTTTCGTATCAATTTTTTTACGAAGTGGAGGAAATAATTCTCCGGCAAGATTCAAAAGAGGGTGCTTGAGTCGTGCTGCCGGATCACGCCAGATCGTGTAGGCCTTAGAAACGTTGTTAACAGAGATGGCAAGTTCAGATGACATCAATTATTGTAACAGTTGAAATAAAACGTTCACATTGAAGGAGCAAAAATTAGGCGCTAACGTAGAAGTCATCGAAAGCATAGACAAGGAAAAAACTACTTCTGCAACCAAAAACGTGAGCCTATTTGCAAAATCATCTTCCGATTTTCCGAAGTGGTTTTCCTGCAAATAAGTTCTTTTCGATGTGTTCTAGTGAAACACCTTGGGTCTCTGGAACGAAATAGAAGAAAAAAATCAGAAAGAAAACTTGGAGAATGCCATAAATAAGAAATGTACTTTCGCTTCCAATTTTATTGATTATGGTTAAAAAAGTGCCTCCTACAGCAGCGGTTGAAAGCCAGCTTGCTGCTGTTGAAAAGTGATACCGAGATCGCGTCCTGCGAGTGGAAAAATTTCAGAACAGATCACATAGGTAATCGGTCCAGAACTCACCGCAAAGCTGAGAATGAAAACAAGTAGTGCTGTGAGGACATAAAAACCAAGCAGTGGGGAGTGTTCATAGCTTTTATTAAAGAGTATTCCCACAGCCACCATAGAGAGAAACATCATCACAAAGCCGAAATACATGATTGGTTTGCGACCTAATCGATCAATGAGAACGATGGCAACCACAGTAGCTAACACATTAGCAATACCTATTGTGATCGTTCCCCACATTTGTCCTGAAGTGCTCTCAAAGCCTGCCATTTTAAAAATACGGGGAGCATAGTACATCACCACATTGATCCCAGAAAGCTGTTGCATTACCTGAAGACTCACTCCCACAAAAATAGCTAAACGATAACGTCCATTATTCCTGAGTAGTTTAAATCCATGCTGTTTTTGATGAAGGTTTTTTTCTAAGTCAACAATTTCATGAATAACTTCTTCTTCTGAAAAAAGAATGCGACGAAAAACAGCAATGCCCTGGCTTTTGAAACCTTTAAGAAAAAGCCAACGTGGGCTCTCTGGAAGAAAAAAAACTCCACAAAACATGACTGCTGCCGGAAGTATGATGATGGCAAACATCAAACGCCAGTGACCTCCAATCTGTCCATGAACAGAGACTCCTGTTCCCAAAAATAAATCACTCACGTAAGAGAGGAAATTCCAAAATCTGATCAGTAGCATGGAAATCTTCTTGAATAAATTCCATGGCTCCTGCGATGACACTAATATCAAAGCCAAACAAGAGCCCCGCAAGCGCTGCAATAAAAACAATCCAACAAACAAATGGACGAGTTTTTACAGTTATCACGGATTAAGAAAAATCGTGGCACAAGAGTGATGCCCCAACAACAATCGCACTTTCCCCCAATAAAGGGGGCAAAATAGGGGTTTTGAGTTTTTTATTAAAGATTTTCTGTGAGATTTTAAAGCGTGTTCTCTCTTCATAGAGCAGATTGATGGTCCGGAGAGCCCTCGTCCAGCCCTAACATAGCTGCTCCAAACACACCAGCACTATCGCCCAAAACAGGCTTCAGAAATTGAGTTTTTATGTCATTATGAAAAACATAGCGACTGATTTTATGACGTGTTGATTCTTCGTAGAGTAGATCGATATTGCCAACACCGCCCCCAATGACGATGGCATCAGGGTCAAGGATATTGATAGCGGGAGCGATGGCCTCAGCAAATTTTTCTTGGAGGCGCTTTAAGGTTTGTAGCGCAGCTTCTTCGCCAGCAGTGGCACGGCTCACAATTTCAGGCAGGGCGACTTTTTCTCCTGTAATGTTTTTATAAAATTGTTCTAAAGCAGGACCAGAAAGGATCCTTTCATTACATCCCTTTTTGGTTTCATAACAAGCTCCTCCCTCGCTGCACAAGGCGTTATTTCCCCATTCTCCCGCGATACCATGAAGTCCTGGAATCAAGTGACCATTGATCACAATACCTCCGCCCACGCCAGTTCCTAGAATCAATCCAATCACCACACGATGGCTACGAGCTGCGCCCCAAACAGCCTCTGCAAGGACAAAACAGTTGGCATCATTAGCGAGCACTGTTTCACACTCAAGTGCTGCTGAGAGCTCCTCTTGAAAGAAACGTCCATTGAGAGACACAATATTAGAATCTCTAAAGATTCGTGTAGAGGGATCCATCACCCCGGGGACACCGATGCCGATTTTATCGGGTCGTCGTCTTCCAGAAGCGTGTTCTAGCTGTGCGACAAGAAGCTGCAACTGCCCAATAATATGCCTCGGGCCTTGTAGAGATTCTGTCGGGACGCGCAGACGATGAATGGCTTTATTGGGTTGAGACGCATCAATAATCACTCCCTCTATTTTGGTTCCACCTAAATCGATCCCCCAGAGAAGGGGCGTTTTATGATGTGACATTAGCCTCATGGCTTGCGCATGATTTCTTGTACCGTGTACGAGGCATTCATTAAATCCTCAATGCGTTGTCCAGAGAGAGGATGGGTGCTTAGGCAGTCGAGGTTTCCATCAGCTCCTAGGAGGGCTATTCCAAAGTTTTGCGAGACACCATAAGCTCTCGCTGAACCCTCACCATTTAAGAGGGTGATGAAAGGAATATTAGAAGGTACAGGACCGACCTCTTGAGTGAAAGCGACAGCACAGATCAATCCATGTGCTGCCAAGCGTTCGTAGTGACTTTGCAGTTCTTTAAGTTGGTGACAAAATGCATGATTGAGCAGGGTATCGGTAAAGAGAATGAGTACCGGCTTCCCCCTTAAGGATGCAAGATGGTCGATATTGTTTCCTTTTTTCCAATGAACATCAGGAGCAAGAGAGACGATATGATGGGATGATCCTAAAGTAGGGGTCGAAGGGGCACTCTTTGTCACGAATCCCGCTGTTTCCTTGGATCGTGATGGGTCCTTTTCTTGAGCAAGGGAGATTCCACCCATGCCCCAAAAAAGGGAGGTTGCTACCAGGAGAGACCAGCAGGCAGCTCCTACGAAAAAGGAAGGGTGCCCGCTTTTGATAAAATTCATACAGTTAGTCCACGTTGCCTGAAGCGCTAGATCTTCATGAGCTCTGCTTCCTTGTGCTTCACATGCAATTCAATATCGGCAACATATTTATCGGTGATTTTTTGGATCTCTTTTTCAAATCGATCAAGTTCATCTTCGGTCATGGTGCTCGCTTTCTCCAGTTTCTTAGCAGTTTCAATAGCATCACGGCGGCTCGATCTCATCTTGACCCGAGCCTCTTCAGCAAGTTTTCCAATAGTACGAACAAGATCTTTGCGGCGCTCTTCGCTCAGTTCAGGGATGCGAAGTCGAATGACCTTGCCATCGATGAGGGGGGTAATGCCGACCTTGCTTTCGAGGATCGCTTTTTCAATATCTTTGAGGGTGCCTGCATCAAAGGGCTGAATGACTAGTAATCGAGACTCAGGGCTTGTGATGAGGGCAAGTTGTTTGAGCTTCATACTGCTACCATAGGTGTGAACATCGATCGACTCCACAAGCATAGGAGAGGCTTTTCCAGTGCGGATCGCTGCAAATTCATGCATCATGAATTCAAGCATTTTTTCCATTTCCAATTCTGCTTTTGATAAAATTTCTTTGGCGCTCATACTTTTTATTTGTTGTTGCTTACTAGCGTTCCGATCTGTTCTCCACAAACGACACGCATGATGTTGTTGGGTTCTGACATGTTAAATACGACGATAGGCATGGAATTATCCATGCAGAGACTAAAGGCAGTAGAATCCATAATATTTAACCGGCTCTTGAGAGCATCGATGAAGGTAATATGGTCAAATTTTTTGGCATCAGGATTTTTTAAAGGATCGGAATCATAGATGCCATCTACCTTTGTTGCTTTGAGAATAATCTCAGCTCCTATTTCATTGGCACGCAGAGCAGCCGTTGTGTCGGTTGAAAAGAAAGGGTTTCCTGTTCCTGCCACAAAGATAACGATATGACCATTATCAAGGTGACGCATGGCTCGGCGTAAAATAAAGGGTTCTGCAACATGGTTGATATGCAATGCAGTTTGCACGCGTGTAGAAAATCCGAGTTCTTCTAGAGCGCTCATGAGAGCCATACCATTGATCACTGTAGCCAGCATTCCCATATAATCAGCCGTCGCCCGGTTCATCCCACGATGACTTGCGGCAAGCCCGCGCCAGATATTTCCGCCTCCTACAACAACGGCAATTTGAACACCCATGTTGCGAATGAGTCCAATTTCCTGCGCCATGCGCTGTACAATTGGAGGTGAAATGGTATCGTGGCTGCCAGGTTCACGAAGCGCCTCACCACTGATTTTAAGGACAATGCGACGGTACTTGGGTGATGGATCTGGTGAACTCATGAATAGCTGCGATGCTAGCAAGAGATCAGAAAAAGACAAGAATCTCAAATAAGGGAGTAGTTTTCTTTGTTTTGTTACCTTTTCAAAAGCAAATTTACATTTGGGAACCTGTGCGCAATCATGTCTGCTTTTCAAGAAACACCCCGAGTGAAATTCCTTTTTTATTTTTTTTTCTATCCTCTACAACGAAAGCTACGCGATCATTTTAAAAATCGTTCCTATCGTCGCTGGATCGCTTCTTATGGGCCTCGCGAGGATGCAAGGAAACAAGAACTCCTCGGCACTTTAGCGACCCTTGATCCGGCATCAATACCGACGGTTTCTCTTCTTCTTCCCGTTTGTAATCCTCCACTCCGTTTTTTAAAGGAAGCAATCCATTCTGTGAAGCAGCAGGGATGGCCTTATTGGGAGCTTTGTATTGTTGATGATGGCTCGAGCGACCGCTCTCTTATTGAGTATCTCACGGAACTTTCGACACAAGATCCCCGTGTGAAGCTCTCATTGCATAAGGAGCAAGAAGGAATCGCTTCCACGACTAATGATGCTCTTGCCCTAGCTTCAGGTGCATTTGTGGCTTTTTTAGATCATGACGATCTCCTTGCTCCCACGGCTCTTGCCGAGGTTGTGATGGCACTTATTAAACAGCCTGACGCCAGCTTTCTCTACACGGATGAGGATAAAATTGATACTCGGGGACGTCGCTGCGATCCATTTTTTAAACCCGATTGGAATCCCGATCTCTTAACAAGCCTGAACTACTGTTGCCACTTAAGTGTGCTACGTCGTTCTTTAGTCATCGAGTTAGGAGGCCTCGATAGTCGTGTTGAAGGAGCCCAAGATTGGGATCTTTTACTTCGAGCCACAGAACAACTTGCACCTCCACAAATCGTTCATATTTCAAAAGTCCTCTATCATTGGCGTATCTCGTCTCGCTCCACAGCTCGTTCGATCAAAGCCAAGCCACACGTTACTGCTGCAAGCAGGCGTGTGTTAGAAAATCACTTAAGGCGCCAAGAAAGAGCGTTTCTTGAGATGAAGCATGTGCACCTCGGTGGTCATTGGCAGGTGAAGTACGCCTTACCCTCTCCTCCTCCCCTTGTCTCAATTATTATTCCTAATCGTGATCAAATAAAACTTTTGCAATCGTGTTTAGAGAGTATTGAAGCAAAAACCGACTACCCTTGTTATGAAATTCTCATTGCTGATAACGACTCTCAAGATGGAGCTCTTTTAGCCTACTACCGCAAGCAAGAGGCCAAGAAGAATATTCGTATTATCAAAACACCTGGGCCTTTCAATTATTCTTCCATCAATAATCGTGCTGTCCGAGAAGCACGTGGCGATATTTTATTACTCCTCAACAATGATATTGAAGTAACGCATTCCTCATGGCTTCACGAAATGGTCTCCCATGCAATCAGACCTGAAATCGGAGCTGTGGGGGCCCTGTTACTCTATCCTGATGGTCGTATTCAACATGCAGGGGTTGTCCTAGGTATTGCAGGACCGATGAAAGTAAATGGGGTAGCAGGACATGTGGGAAAATATTTTAAAGGAGATGAAGCTATCGGCGGAAATCGAATGAAGGTTGTTCAAAATTTTTCGGCTGTCACAGGGGCCTGCCTTGCGGTGCGTAAAAAATTGTATGAAGAGGTTGGAGGAATGGACGAGAGGGATCTTCCTGTCGCTTTTAACGATGTCGATTTTTGTTTAAAGCTTCATATGGCTGGCTATTTCAATGTTTGGACTCCCTTTGCAAGACTCCTCCATCATGAATCCCAAAGTCGCAAGAGTGATACTACTCCGGCCAAGAAAAAACGATTTCGTTCAGAAATAGAGACGATGCGTACTCGCTGGGGGTGGCTCTTAGATCACGATCCTGCCTACAATCCGAACCTAACGCTCGAGCATGAGAATTGGGGATTGGCCTGGCCACCACGGTGAATTCACTCATTCACTTTGTTTCAGGAACCAATGGCTGGAGTGCCGAGGTAGCAATCCAGCCTTTCTGGCCAGATTCCATCTTGACGTAGGACCAGACTCCATGACGTGATTGCAAGAGAAGGAGGGAGCCTGTGGGAATGGAAGCAAGAATCGGTCCATTTTCGACTGGATTGGAACGAAGCGGTGTTGTTGCTGGCCTCTCCTCACGATGCTCTGGACTTGTTTTGAAATCGTATTTGGGAAGCACTATCACGATCTTGGCAGCCCTTGTTCGAGGATCGAGTGTTGTTCCTAAGAAAGCCAGAGCACTTCCTAATAAAAAAATGAAGGAGAGAGAAAGCAAGAGAAAATAGGACCTCTTCTTAGAGGATTCTTGTGCTCCAAGATAGCGTGTAAAAAAAATCCAGACTACTAGGAAAGAAGCACTCCATGCGAGGAGGGAGCCGATGATCACAAGAAAATCGGGAGAGCAGAGGGACACGAGTTTTGTTCTCCAGGTTGCTTGAATTGGAATTCCCATTTTTCCAAGTAGTTCATTTAATTTTTCTCTAGCCTGAGAAAAATGAGGGTTGAGGACGAGTGCACGGCGTAAGGCTAAGGAGGCATCAGCAAGATCTCCTCGTGCTTCTGCTTCTAAACCATCGTTGTAGAAGTGCTCTGGAGAATTGATGATCTGTGGTCCCGATGTGGAGGGAGGGTTCGATGCATCAGCAGCACGGAGTGGAGTGATTCCGTAGCCAAATAAAGCTATTAAAAAAAAGAGAGACCATTTCATGAGTGATGACCATGTTGAAAAACATTCAAGATCTGTACTATTTTCTGCCGCTCTTGAGGACGCAGTACAGTTTCACGTGCCCCATAATTCATTTCATCACGACGCTTAAAGATTTCCTCTAACTCAGAAAATCGAGAGGGATCTTTTTTTAATAATTCCTCCGCATAGAGGACTGCTGTTTTATAAAAGAGATCGGGAGCAAGCTGATGGTCTTGAAGTTCAGACCACATTTTTTTGAGGTGTTGTTGTAGCACTAATGATTCTCTTTTTTGATACCTCTGAAAGCCGAGATAAGCGCTCCATACAAGCAGGGCCAAGAAAAGAGCTCCTGTGGCTAGGAGGTATTCTTTACGCTGCAGAAGAGGCTGCCATGATCGTGGCGAGTAATCCTTCACCATTAAAGTCTGTGGTGCAGGAGGGATAACTGGTGGTGATGAAACTGGGGCAACAGCATTCATTGCCGATGAAGGAGTAGCTGCAGCAACTGCAGATGGAATGACTTTGAGTGGTTGTGGCTTTGTGCTCAGCGTTACATATTTTCCACTAGTGGGATTAAAATAGGAAAATAGCGAACCGGGAGTCGATGTTTTTGGCTCCTGAGCAATCATTGATATTTCAAAGGTTTTGACTCCATGGAGGGAGCCTGGATCGGGAGCATCAACTCGATCTGTCGGAGGATATATTTTCCAACCATTGGTATCAGTGAGCTCTGGCATGCTAATAGCTTTTACATTTCCATCTCCGTCGATGGTGATAGCCAGGGTTACTGGATCTCCGAGAGTATATTTTTTAGGTAATGCCATGGCATCGATATGGAATTCTCCTATAGCTCCCGAAAAATGATCAGGACGACCTTCACTTGGAAGCGATATTGCCTCCAAGGAAATTGTATTCGATTTTAATGTTAAGGAGTGCTGTTGCATCATTCCAGCATGCCCCATTAATTGAGCCACAATATCGGGAACGTCAGCAGGAGTTGATGCAGGAAGATCAATAGCAAGATCGAGCTTTGCAGGACCTACATTGATAGGACCTGGCTTTACAGCAGAAATGAATGTATGGAAAGTAGCAACATTGTAGAGAATTCCGTTCCGTTCTTCGGTGCTAGAGAGGGGGTCACTGAGGCGTTCTACTAAAAGGCCTTCATTACTAAAATCGATACCATGACGTGGAGAAGCATTGTAATGGGCATCGACATAAAAGCGAATTTCCGCTGGAACTACCTCTCCGACATAGAGCCTCTTTTTGGGAACAATAAGTTCACTAAAGGCAATTTGGTTATTGGATGAGGGCTTTGTGTTAGGTGTTGTCCGAACAGGAGGAAGAGTCGCGGCAGCACCCGGTGATAAGGGGGTTTGAATGCTGTTGTTCGAGGTAGTTGAAGATCCCTCAATGGTGAGCTGCTGAGGTGATGTCCGAAAATATTTTCCATCGGCACGTACTTGAATCGATGGAATCGTAAATGTTCCAGAGCGAAGCGGTATAATAATGTACGAGTAAAGTGAAGAAGAGCTCACTGCAAAGTTGACTATTTGCACTTGCTTGGATTGACCTGCAAGGTTGATTTGAAGACCATCTACAGCGATTTTATGGGGGACATCTGCCTCTTGAGCCCCTGTGACTTTTAGGTCCATCTGAACCATCTCACCAGCAGCAGCACGATGACGGGATAATTCTGCTGAAACTTGAACCTCCGAAGCAGCGAAGAGAGAACTGATAAAGAACAAGAGGAATCCAAGAAAAAGGGGAAGGAAGGGCTGACGCAGCCTAGTAAAGAGCAATGAGTAACGGGTCATGGGTAAAAGGCACATCGTTCGAATACTATTTTTTATAAATGGAAATGTTATGATTATTATACTTTAAAAGAATTCACAAACTTTACTCATCACTCATCACTCATTACTCATTACTCATTACTCATTACTCATCACAGATTAGGTAAATATGCTTTGTAATTTCCACTCATCCCCTTTTACCAATCCTTCATCGTTTCTTCTGTTTCTTTGCGGTGTTGAAATTGCACCTGCTGCTCTTCATCCTTCATCGATTGAAGAACCGCTTCTGCTTGAGCTCGAGACATCATTCCCCCCTCACCATCTTGCGAAGGGACTGCGGCAGCGGCTTTTTGTTCTCCTCCAGAGAGAGCCCCTTGCTTTTTCTCTTGAGGTGATGGTGCAGCTTTCTCATTTTCCGAGGCAGCATTATTGAGATTTCCAGAACCTGGACTAGGAGCAGACGGATTCTGATTCTTGTTTTGAGATTGCTGGTTAGAAGACTGTTGCTGAGGAGGTGTTGGAGATTCTTGTTCACCTGATTGAGGTTGCTGCTCTTGAGCGGGGGGAGGCGATGATTTTTTTTCTTTTTGCGAATCAGGAGTAGAGGCCTCATTTTTAGCATCACTAGGAGAGGGAGAAGGGGAGGCCTCAGGATTGGAATTCCTATTAGGAGGGACCCCATTGGAATTTTTGGGGTCTGGCGAAGGGGACTCTTTTTTTGGATCTTGAGAGGAGGATTGATCTTGATCTCCCTTGTTTGAAGGATCCTGGGAAGAATTACTATTCTGCTGAGCATCTGATTTTTGTTGGTCTTGATTTTTTTGCTGCTGGTTTTGAGCATTGTTCCCTTGCCCATTGTTGCTTGGATTTTGCTGTTGATTTTGATTGTTTTGGGGGTTCTGTTGTTGATTTTGATCCTTCTGAGGATTTTTTTTCTTTTCTTCTTCTTGTTTGTTAAAATCATCAATCATCTTTTTAACAATCGCTTGATTTTCTTGAGCCTGTTTGTTTTTAGGGTCTGCTTTGAGCACAGTGTCATAGTGTTCGAGTGCGCTCTTCCAATCTGAAAGTTTTTGAGCTCCGTCACTGATCCCTTCCCCCTCTCTCACAAGGGAGTTTGCTAGGTTGTAGGTAGCAGCTTGTTGAATTTTTGAAGAAGAGGAGGTCATTGCTCCTGTAAAATAATCGATCGCTTTTTTATAATTCCCTTCTTTGTAGGCAGCAGCACCGGCATCAAAACGGGCCTCATCCGAGGCGTTACCATGCTTGAGTTGCTGCTCAAAAGTGGTGAGTGCTGCTCCGTAGTTACCTTGGTTATAGTCATTTAATCCAGGTGTTGTTTTTCCTAATGCAGGAAATAAAAATAAAACTAGAATCGCAACACCACGTGGAAGGCGCCGTCTCTCATCAAGAAGCCACCAGAGCGTGAGCAGAGCAATGGCCATGCTCAAAGGCCACTCATAACGTTCAATCGGACGCCGGGTGATCTGTACTTTTCCATTAATTCCTGAGAGAGGAAGAATTCCTTTTTGAACAATGCTTCGTGCTGCATCACTTCCGAAGGGCTCATAAAACCCACCTGTTAGGGAGGCAATCTCTTGTAACCGCTTCACATCAAGTTTTGAAAGGACCGGTTTTCCATGTTCGTCACGGACAAAATCATTCTGATAATGCTCGTTAGAAATGGGAATTAAAGAACCGTCAGGAGAGCCGATCCCAATAGTAAAAATTTTAATACCTGCTTCTTTTGCTTCTTGTGCAGCTTCCATCGAATCTCCCGCAAGATCCTCTCCGTCGGTCATCAGGATGAGGGCACGTTCTGAACCCTCCCCTTTCCCAAGCGCAGTGATGGTAAGACGAATCGTTTCAGAAATATTAGTACCCCCTTTAGGAATAATATTCGTATCTAATTCATTGAGGGCATCACGAACGGCACCATGATCGAGTGTCATGGGAGCCTGTAAAAAAGGCTTTCCAGCAAAGGCAATGAGTCCGATACGATCCCCAGGAAGCAACTCTAGGACATCTTGTGCAAGAAGCTTTGCCCGAGCAAGTCGAGTAGGAGCGACATCGGTAGCTAACATGCTCCGTGATGTATCAATGGCGAGCATAATATCCCGACCGTGGCTCGGCGTAGCATGTTCCTCATAACCGAGACGCGGTTTTGCAAGTGCAATCAGTAAGAAGCCTATGGCAAGGAGAAGTAGTAGAGACCGTACTACTCGTTTAGTCATGCTCACACGACCTACAAGGGAGGAGCGTAACCTCACTGCGACTATTTTGGAAATAAGCTCTCCTCTCTTTCTCTGTGCATAGAAAAACAGCATCGCTAAGGGCACTAAAAAAAGAAGAGACCACAACCACAAAGGATATTGAAAATGGAGCGTAGAATCAGATGGCATCGTGTTTAGAAATTAGGGGATTTTTCTCCAGAGTGTTTGGGAGAGTAACGTTTCGATCACGAGTAAGAGGGAACCTAAAGCAATCAACCACAAGAAAAAATCCCGATGATTCACATTTTTTTCAATTTCGATTTTGGTTTTTTCTAACCGATCAATTTCTTGGAAGGTTTTGTCTAACGAGGCAGAATCAGCAGCTCGGAAGTATTTTCCATCTCCAATTTTTGCAATCTCTGCCAATAGTTTTTCATCAAAATCAAAAATGACCGTTTGATAGAATGTCCTTCCAAAACGATCCTGAACGGGAACAGAAACTGGTCCTGAACTGCCAGCTCCAATAGTATAGATGCGAATACCAACGGCTTTGGCTGCCTCTGCTGCAGTCAAGGGCATGATTTTTCCAGCATTGTTGGCTCCATCGGTAAGGAGGAGAATGAGCTTGGTTTTAGCATTTCTATTTTTGAGGCGTGCAGCAGCAGATGCCAATGCCGAGCCGATAGCAGTTCCATCCTCCACGAGGCCGAGCTGAACACGATCCAGGTTATCAATGAGCCATTCGTGATCCAGCGTGATTGGACTCACGAGATAGGGACGTCCTGCAAAGGCAATGATTCCAATACGATCATTGGGTCGTGCTTCAATAAATTGTTCTGTCACCCGTTTTACTGCTTCAAGACGGCTCGCACGCTGATTTCCAATAGTATAATCCTCGGTGGACATCGAGCCAGAAACATCCAATACCAGCATAATGTCAATCCCACTTGCTTTGACATGTTGAGTAGTTTGACCTAATTGAGGACGTGCTAGAGCCACAATAAAAAGCCCCATAGCAAGATAAAAAAAAGTGGCAAGAAAACCTCCAGCACGGGCTCGCCGCTCCTTACCTAAATTTAGGAGCGGTTGTATTGAGGAAAAGAGCACCCCTGGAGTTCCTCCAAAACGGCCTTTCAGCCATGCAAAAAGCGGTAGCACCAGTAATCCGAATAGAACCCATGGATGAGCAAAGGAGAATTCACCCCAGTGAGTATTAAAAAAGTGGTGCAGAAAAGAGGTCATGATACGACCTCCTCTTCGGTTTTTGGAGCCTGTTCTACGATCTCTCCTCGAACAAACTCCTCGGCCGCTTCAATGAGGGAGAGCCGGTCGCTTTCGCTGGCTTCTCCATGAGCGAATTTTAAAAAATCAGAGCGTACCAAAAACGCCTCTAACGACTCTCTTTCCATAGGAGTAAAGCGATTGTGGTCACGTAGCGACAGGAGGAATTCCTCTGTTGTTTGGCGTGGAGCAGCTAACCCAAAAGCCGTCCCCAGATAGCCGCGCAGCAGTCCAGAAACAAAGATTCCAAAGCTATCATCACTCCCTTCCATGAGGTTTTCTTTTATTTTAAGAAGGCTTTGCAAACAGGCCTCACGCGGAGTTAGAGGTGCTTTTTGACGTAATTTTCGAATTCCAAAAAAAAGGAGAAATAGAAACAGAATAAATACAACAAGGGTAAAAATTACCTGCATCGGAGTGTAGGCAAAAAAAGAAAAAGGGCCGACGATATCATGAAGTGGGGCTGGAGCGACCTGAGGCACTTGCGGAATCGATGCTCCCTGGAGCGCCTGCGGCAAGGAAGTGAGTGATGGCATACTTCCTAATGAGGGAGGAGGGATCTGAGAATTTGTAGGAGCGATGACTGCTAGGAGAGGAATGTTCATCTTGTTTTACGGCGTTCGCGTGATGCAAAAAATGATCGTAGTGTAGGCAGGTAATCCTCGTTTGTTCGCAAAGGAACCATATCAATACGGCGTGCTCCAAAGAGATGCAGGAGCTTGGAGGCATGACTCCTTGCTTCCTCTTGATATGCTTCACGAACTTTTTTTGAAGCAGTGTTGACTTCGATTTGAGCTCCTGTTTCAGGGTCCTCTAAGGTAATCACCCCCACATCAGGAAGCCTCTCCTCTACGGGATCAATCATGGGAAGAGCAATAAGATCGTGGCGTTTTGAAGTCACGTTCAAGGGCCGAGAAAAATCGTGCTCATCTAAAAAATCTGAAATGACAAAGACAATGGCTTTGCGATGCATCACTCTATTGAGATAATCCAATGCCCCATGAATATTGGTCTTACATCCCTGAGGCTGAAAATAAAACATTTCACGCAGAAGCCTTAAATGATGCATGCGTCCTTTTTTAGGAGGCAAGAAGAGTTCAATCTGATCGGAAAAAAGAAGTAATCCTACTTTGTCATTGTTGTAAAGAGCGCTCAAAGCAAGCACTGCTGCTACTTCCGCAGCCACTTCTCGTTTACTTTGCTCCACACTTCCAAAGTTTCCTGAAGCACTCACATCCAAAAGAATCATGACCGTTACTTCCCGCTCTTCTTTGAATTTTTTGATATGGAGGTCCCCAGTACGTGCACTCACATTCCAGTCAATCGAGCGAATTTCATCTCCTGCAGCGTACGGGCGCACCTCTTCAAAATTCATACCCTGTCCTTTGAAGACACTTTGATATTGGCCTGCAAAGGAAGATTCTACCAAGCGCTTGGTTCGAAGCTCTAGTCGACGGATTTTACGCGTCATTTCTTGGGAGTCTTTCATCACACTAATAAAAAATGATCATGAGAAGATTGAAATTTATTTTTCCTTAAAAAAGAGGAAGCAAGAAGAATCGTGCTTCCCCGTGGCTAAGGAACAGGGAGCCCCTCAAAAATTCTCCCAATAACCTCCTCTGAGGTGATCGAATCTGCCTCTGCTTCGTAGCTTACGGCAACACGATGGCGCAAGACATCAAGACCCACAGATTTCACATCATGAGGAGTGACATAACCACGACCATGGAGAAAAGCGTGGGCCTTGGCTGCAAGCGTAAGAAAGATGGTAGCACGCGGGGAGGCTCCATAACGAATCAACCCATCGAGTTTTAGCTTGTAGACCGCTGGCTCTCGTGTGGCCCAAACAAGATCCACGATGTAATCTTTCACCTTTTCATCCACATAGATCTCATTGACCACATCCCTAGCTCGAAGAATTTGCTCTTTAGAAACGAGGCGCTCCACATGGAGTCGTGGAGAGGAGGTTGCCATGGCATCTAAAATCTGTCGCTCCTCTTTACGCGTAGGATACCCAACCACAATCTTGAGCATGAAGCGGTCTAATTGAGCCTCTGGCAATGGATAGGTCCCCTCTTGCTCTAAAGGATTTTGTGTGGCCAAGACAAGGAAGGGATCAGGGAGAGGGAAAGTCTCATCACTAATGGTCACATGCCTCTCTTGCATGGCTTCTAGCAAAGCGCTTTGCACCTTGGCTGGAGCCCGGTTGATTTCATCGGCCAAGATCAGATTGGCAAATAGAGGGCCTTTGCGTGTCGTAAAAACACTCTCTTTAGGATTGTAGATAAGCGTCCCAACAAGATCAGCTGGAAGAAGGTCTGGAGTGAATTGCAAACGTTGAAAGGAGGCATCAATACAGGAGGAGAGGGTTTTGACCGTTAATGTCTTAGCAAGGCCTGGAACACCTTCTAGTAACACATGCCCATTACTCAGCAAGCCGATCAGCAATCCTTGAACGAGCCCTTGCTGACCGATGACAACGCGACTGATTTCTTTTGTGAGTGGAGGCACCCAAGAGCCTGTTTCTTGGACCCGACGATCAAGTTCTTGAACAGAATGATTCATAGACTGGAATTTTAAATGAAGTTGGAAAAAAAGGATTTTATTGAATCGACACTAAAAATAAAGAAATGTTCAAAAAAAATTAAAAATTTTTTTCTATTTCCTGCTAGCCCGGATATTTCATACTGATCGTGACGAGGAGGCAGCGAAGGCTGATGGGGCAAGGCGAGCGATGAAGTCTGACGACGGCTGTATGAGTACATACTGCCCGAGGAAGACTTCGAGATCAACGCAGCATCCATCTGACTTCCCGGTCTCCGTAGTAGATCAGAATGAAATATTTGGGCTAACCCGGATATTTCATACTGATCGTGACGAGGAGGCCGCGAAAGCTGATGGGGCAAGGCGAGCGATGAAGTCTGACGACGGCTGTATGAGTACATACTGCCCGAGGAAGACTTCGAGATCAACGCAGCATCCATCTGACTTTCCAGCTTATGCAGGTGATCAAGATGAAATACCTGGGTTAAAAGAAGCTCCTCCAATGTCCCGTCGATATTGCTTTCCTTCAAAGTTAATCAAATCGGTAGCGGCATACGCCTTTCTACGAGCCTCTTCGAGTGTTTCTCCCAGCGCAGTCACTCCTAGGACACGTCCTCCAGCAGTGTAAAGAGTACCATCTTCCTCTTTGGCTCCTGCATGAAAGAGCACCACTTCTGGGTCAGAGGCCAAAGCCGCTTCCATTCCGTTAATCACCTTTCCTTTCTCAATGGTTCCAGGATACCCACCCGAGGCTACGACAATACAAACGGCAGGGCGTGAATCCCAGAGAGGCTTGTGCGTGGCAAGCGTTCCATCGAGTGTCGCCTCTATAAGATCGAGTAGATCGCTCTTAAGACGTCGCATGAGGACTTGAGTCTCGGGATCTCCAAAGCGACAGTTAAATTCTAGCACTTTGGGGCCTTGAGGAGTGATCATCACCCCAGGGAAAAGCATCCCTTGAAAACCAAGACCATCGGTTTCAAGCCCACGTAAAAAAGGTTTTAAGAGGATACGTTGAAGTTCTTCCAGAATGCTTTGGGGACACACTCCGGAAGGGGAGATGGTTCCCATGCCTCCGGTGTTGAGTCCTTGGTCTCCCTCAAGCGCCCGCTTGTGATCGCGTGCATCAGGAAAAAGAAGGGCCTCTTTCCCATCTATGAGTGCGTGCAGAGAACATTCTACTCCCGTGAGGAATTCCTCAATGACAATGGTTGCTCCAGCAGCTCCAAAAATTTTCTCCTCCATCGATTGCCGCACTGCTTCACATGCCTCTTTTAAATTCTGAGCAATCACGACCCCTTTTCCAAGAGCGAGTCCATCGGCTTTCACAACGATTGGATAAGAGGCACTTCGAACATACTCGTAAGCAGAAGCAGCATCGGTGAATGTTTTTGAATCGGCTGTGGGAATTCCATGGCGTTGCATGAAATCCTTAGCAAACGATTTGGAAGATTCTAAACGTGCTCCGGAGGCCGTAGGGCCAAAAACACGAAGTCCTGCTTCTTTAAAAAGATCAACAATACCGAGTGCCAATGGATCGTCTGGACCGACAATGGTGAGATCGATTTTTTTCTCTTTCGCAAAGGCGAGTAACCCTGCGCAATCGGAAGCTGCAATCGGAATATTCACTCCGAGGGCCGCTGTGCCCGAATTTCCAGGAGCAGTAAAGAGACGTGTGAGCCGAGGACTCTGTTTTAATTTCCAGGCGAGGGCATGTTCTCGGCCGCCGGAGCCGATGAGAAGAATATTCATGTTGGAAAAATTAGCCAAGAGAGATAGCCTCGTCCATCTTCAACTTGTTCCATTTCTATGACCCTCTGCCTGCTTAAATCTAAAATTCACCGAGCCACAGTCACTGGTGCTTCGCTTGATTACGAAGGAAGCTTAACTATTGCTGCAGACCTCGCAGAACGTGTAGGACTCCTTCCTTATGAGAAAATCCTAGTTGGCAATATGGCTAATGGAGAGCGTTTTGAAACCTATGTCATTTATGGAAAAGTAGGGTCTGGAGTTATTGAACTTAATGGAGCTACCGCCTTGCTTGGAAAAATTGGAGATCTTCTTACCATCATGTCCTTTGCATGGATAGAGGCTGCTTCTACACATCACCCTAAGATTATCACTCTTGGACGTAGTAATATTATTCAGTCGTAACCCGGATATTTCATTCTAATCGTGACGAGGAGACCGCGAAGGCTGATGGGGTAAGGCAGAAGAGCATTTTGATGCCGGGCTGTATGTGTACATACTGTCCAAATCAAAATGTGAGTCTAACGCAGCATCCACCCTTGCTTCCCGGCCTCCGCAGTAGATTAGTGTGAAATATCCGGGTTAACCCGCATATTTCATTCTAATCGTGCAGTGGTTGCTGCATTTAGATCCAAGCTATTTCGTTTTTCATTGAAGAATTTTTTGAGGAGGCGAGCGCACTCCTCCTCTCGTACTCCACTTTTAATATCGCATTTATGATTGAGGGTTGGCATTTGAAGAATATTAAGAAGCCCTCCAGCTGCACCTCCACGAGAATCACCACAGCCAAAAATCACCCGCCTCACACGTGCATTTACGGAGGCTCCTGCACACATGGGGCATGGCTCTTTAGTGACATAGAGATCACACTCATTTAATCGCCAGTCCCCAATGACCGATGCAGCTTGAGTAATTGCTAAGATTTCTGCATGTGCTGTGGCATCTTTCAACGCCTCTACTTGATTGTGAGCACGGGCAATGATGCGATCGCAATAGACTATGACAGCTCCTACGGGGACCTCCTCCTTTTCATATGCATGTAGGGCCTGGCGCAATGCTTGCTGCATAAAATAATCGTCACTCTTAAGGTCAATCGTCTCTGTTTGATAAAAATCCATAAATTTAGTTTTAAAAGAAAAGTCTTAACCCGCATATTTCATACTGGTTCCTTGCAAGGCGCTGCGAATCCTGATGCAGAAACCACCGGCGGTCGGGAGACCACGGTGGAGACTGCCCTGAAAGGGCGAGACGAGCGGGAGCGAGCGAGTCAACGAAGGTGATGGATTGCAACGACGGCTGTATGTTTCATACTGCCCGAGGAGCAATTCGAAGCTGACGCAGCATCCATCTCACTTCCCGGCTTCCGTAGTAAATGAGTATGAAATATCCAGGTTAAAAGAACGACTCCTATTTTTGAACACCAATAATGTAGCTATTGTTGATATGAGAGGTCACAACAGCTACGGTATTGCGATATGAGAGCAAAACAGATCAGCCAATATACCCTTATTTTGTTAATTATCAGTGCGATTGATAATATTAGAAATCTCCCTCAGATAGCTCTTTTTGGAACGACATTAATTTTTTTCTTTGCCCTATCAGCTCTTTTTTTCTTGATCCCTGTGGCTTTAGTTTCAGCCCAACTCTCTGCTTCCTCGCAGGAACAGGGAGGAATCTATCACTGGACCTGTATGGCCTTTGGACCAAAAATTGGTCTTATTGCTGTCTGGCTTCAATGGATTAATACACTTGTCTGGTTTCCTTCCATTCTTTCCTTTATCGCTGCTACAGCGACCTATTTTTTTAATCCTGCATTAGCGAGTAATAAAACGTATCTCGTGAGTGTGATCCTTGTTGTTTTTTGGGGAATGACCTTTATGAACTTAGCTGGGGTTCGTCGCTCTGCATCACTAGCAACTATTTTTTCAGTCCTAGGGGCCCTGATTCCTATTGGCCTCATTATTGGCTTTGCAGTGCTGTGGGTTGTTACAGGAAGGCCTCTACAGATTCATTTTAACCTTCATAATTTACTACCTACCTTTAATCATGCTGAAAGTTTTTCTTCCTTAACGGCATTAACGGCAATCATGACCTCGTTTCTTGGAGTAGAGCTGGCAACTGTTCATATCAACGATGTTACAAACCCAGAAAAATCTTTCCCCAGAGCGCTCGGCGTGTCAGTGCTCATTATTCTAGGAACAATGACACTAGGATCACTTGGCATCGCACTAGTCTTACCTCTCGATCAAATTAATTTAGTCGATGGAGTCATGCAAATCTTCACTCTTTTTTCAAAAACATATCATTTCACAGTTCTTATTCCGGTCATTATGCTCATGATTATTTGTGGAGGATTGGGAGGTATGATTAGTTACATTATTTCACCAGTAAAAGGAATATTACAGGTTGCGGAGAGCGGCTATCTACCTCCCTTTTTTACCTTCAAAAATCGTCATGGTGTTCCCACTCGATTACTAATCACTCAAGCCATGATTGTTAGTTTGGTCTGTTCTGCATGGGGGCTGATGCCAAGTGTCAATGGATCCTACTGGCTACTAACAGATTTGAGCACTGAACTCTACATTCTCATGTATGTTTTTATGTTTCTGGCAGCATTAAAACTAAAAATAAAAATAATGCCGGCAGCACATCTTTTCAAAATTCCTGGTGGTATCTTCGGAACCGGAGTCATCTGTTTTTTAGGACTCGTAGGTTGTATCATCACTCTTGTTGTAGGATTTATCCCCCCAAGCAACATCGATGTTGGAAGCAACATGCATTACTTCATTATTTTTGCCTCTGGAGTGATCCTAATGATTCTTCCGGTATTTGGATTCTACGCTTACAAGAAACATCAGGATTCACGGGGATAGAAAAATTCTTGAGTTTCACCAACAGAGTGGCATTACTTCCCAATTTTTCGAAGTGGTTTTCCTGAAAGCAAGTTGCTTTCAATTTTTTCTAATGAGATTCCTTTGGTCTCTGGAACAAAAAGCACAAAAAAGATAATGAATAATGCTTGAATAGCACCATACATGAGAAAGGTGTTTCCGTTTCCTAATTTGGCAAGCATTGTTAAAAATGTTCCCCCAATAATAGCATTAGAAATCCAGTTTGCCGAAGTGCTGAAGGTAATTCCAAGATCACGTCCTCCCAACGGAAAAATTTCAGAACAGATAATCCAGATGATAGGACCTGCGCTCATTGCAAATCCAATAATAAAGAGCAGCAATGCGATGATAGCATAATAGCCTAGGACAGGGGCTTGCTCGAGGTTCATATTTAAGAAAGCTCCAACTGCCAACATCGATAATCCCATCACCACAAAGCCAAAATACATCATCGGTTTACGGCCTAATTTATCGACAAAGGCAATGGCAATAAAGGTGGCTAGCATATTAGTGATGCCAACAATAACTGTTCCCCACATCTGACCAGAGGTGCTTGCAAAACCAGCCATCTTAAAAATACGTGGAGCATAGTACATCACAACGTTGATACCACTGAGCTGTTGAATAAATTGAAGAGAAATACCGAGAAAAATAGCACGACGAAAATTTGAATTACTCAGAAGCAAATGAAATCCATTTTGTTTTTGTTCTAAATTTCTTTTAATTTCTGCAACCTCAGTAGCAATCTCTTCCTCTTGAAGTAACATGCTGCGAAAGACGTTTTTTCCTTTCTCTTCAAATCCTTTAAGAAAAAGCCACCGTGGACTCTCAGGAAGAATCAACATTCCTAAAAACATGAGACTAGCTGGAAGAGCTATGACACCTAACATGATTCTCCAGTGACCACCTATTTGATGATGAATCATAGCAGTAGTTCCAAAATACATATTACTAAAATAGGCCATCATGATTCCAATGGTGATCATGAGTTGATACATTGAAATCATACTACCACGGATACGTTGTGGAGAAATTTCCGATAAATAAAGTGGTGCTGTGAAGGAGGCAACTCCCACTGCAATTCCAAGAAAAAAGCGAGCTCCAATAAGCTCATTGGGAGAACTACTAATAGAGCAGTAGAGCGAGCCAAGGATAAAAATCAGAGCGCTCACCAGCATGGTTTTTTTGCGTCCAAGTTGATTGGAAAGAATTCCTGAAATCAGGGTCCCAAAAACGGCCCCCCATAAAAGTGAGCTCACGATGAATTCAAGAACGTGGTCACTCACGCTGAAATCCTTTTGAATAAATTCTAGTGCGCCGGAGATGACCCCGATATCGAGTCCAAACAGAAGTCCTGCCAGTGCTGCTGTGAATCCAATGAAATAAACAATGGAATTTGGTTTAGAATGGAGTGTTTTCATATGGCAAACCAAGCAGAAGAAGAAAAATAAGCAAGCTTTTTTTGCAATTGATAATTATTCCATGATCAACACTAGTATTAATTAATAAATCGTCCTAGAATTGAAGCTTCCATTGGAAATTTATGCAACGCGCCCTTCTCTCGGTCTCTAATAAAACAGGTCTTATTGAATTTGCACGTGGTCTCCTCGCTCATCATGTAGAGTTGATTTCAACAGGTGGTACAGCCAAGGCATTAAAAAACGCTGGTATTGCTGTCCTAGAAATTTCTGATTTTACAGGCTTACCTGAAATGATGGAGGGTCGAGTTAAAACACTGCATCCTAAGGTTCATGGGGGCTTACTCTATCGTCGCGATCAGCCCACTCATTGTGCAGAAGCAGAAGCACACGGTATCCTCCCGATTGATCTAGTTTGTGTGAATTTATATCCCTTTGTTGAAACAATTGCCCAAAAAGGAACAACATTAGAACAAGCTATTGAACAAATCGATATTGGGGGGCCCTCCATGATCCGGAGCGCTGCTAAAAATCATGCTTCTGTAACCGTGGTAGTCGACCCCGAAGATTACCCACGTATTTTAGAAGCGATGGCCAACAACAATGGTTCTACCACCCCAGAATTACGTGCTCGATTAGCAACGAAAGCCTTTTCAACAACAGCTTCCTACGACCACGCTATTAGCTCTTATCTTGATGGAGAGGTAGTACCAGCCACCTCTTTTTCTTTGAAACTCCCTCAAGTATGTCGCCTCCGGTATGGTGAGAACCCCCATCAAGAAGCAGAACTCTATGGGCATTTCTTTGACTATTTTGAAAAACTCCATGGTAAAGAACTTTCCTTTAATAATATTCTCGATATTACGGCAGCCACCCATTTGATTGCGGAGTTTGATAAACCAACTATCGCGATTCTCAAACATACGAATCCCTGTGGTGTCGCCAGTGACCCAGATCTTTGTACAGCGTGGGAAAAAGCTTTTGCGACCGATCGCTCTGCTCCTTTTGGAGGTATTATCATCGTGAACCGACCAATCGATGAAAAATTAGCTCATGCGATTTCAGAAATTTTCAGTGAGGTTATTATCGCACCTGAATTTCATGTAGAAGCACGCTCGTTATTACAAAAGAAAAAAAACCTTCGCCTCATGCGCCTTTTACAGAAAGCACCGCCTACAGAACGTAATCTACGATCGGTGATTGGTGGTATTCTTTTACAAGATGCCGATATCGATTCTTGGAATAAGGTAGGAACGATGGAGCAACGTGTCGTTTCGGAGCGCCCCCCCACGCGCGATGAGCTCGAAGCAATGGAGTTTGGTTGGAAGGTAGTAAAGCACGTCAAAAGCAATGCCATCGTCTATGCTGGTCGTGATCGAACGTTAGGTATTGGAGCTGGTCAAATGTCCCGTGTTGATGCTTCACGTATCGCTGTCTGGAAGGCTGCCGAAGCAGGTCTCTCTCTCAAAGGAAGCGTCGTCTGCAGTGATGCTTTTTTCCCTTTTGCTGATGGCCTTGTTGCAGCCGCTGAGGCAGGAGCAACTGCTGCTATCCAGCCGGGGGGATCGATACGTGATCCAGAAGTTATCGCTGCTGCCAATGAGCATCGCATTGCAATGGTCCTAACTGGCATGCGTCATTTTAGGCACTAGCCCGAATATTTCATACCGATCACCTTAGTAGACCGGGCAGCTAGCCCGGATATTTCACGCTTAGTCTATGACTGCTTGTGCAAAGCTACTACCGTGAAGATTTAAAAATAATATTTACCCCATGATTCTTAAATACACTCTTCTTCTAACTGCTTTCTTTCTTAGTCCCTTGGCTCTCTATGCTCAGCCACTTAAAATTGTTGCAGCAGAAAATTTTTATGGTGGTGTAGCAGAGCAGATTGCTGGCTCCTCCGCAGAGGTGACTAGTATCATGAGCAATCCGAATCAAGATCCTCATGAATCTCAATCCAATGCTAGAACTGCCAAAAAAGTTGCTGATGCCACGATCATAATTTACAACGGTCTTGGCTACGATACCTGGATGGAAAAATTGCTAGGTGCAGATAAAAAATCAAATCGTGTCATCATTAATGTAGCTCAACTTGTAGGGGCACAAGAGGGATCTAATCCACATCTCTGGTATGATCCAAAAACAATGCCTGCTCTTGCTGCAAAACTTGCTGCTATTCTCCATAGGCCAGAGGCTGAAGTTGCCTTTTTTGAGTCGATGCAGCCTCTGATTGAAAAAATCAAAAGATTGAAATGCATAACAGCAGGGATGAAGGTAACGGCGACGGAACCTGTCTTTGGCTATATGGCCTCAGCACTCGGATTTCAAATGCTCAACGAGGGTTACCAGCAGGCGATCATGAATGATGCAACACCTCGTTTTCAAGAAATCGTGAACTTTGAAAAAAGCCTCACAGATCATACTGCTCAGCTTCTATTTCAAAATAGTCAAACGATCAATCCCTCGACACTGCGCCTGATTTCAATCGCTAAACAACATCATATCCCAGTCATTAACATTACAGAAACAGAACCTCCTGGTGCTAAAAGTTACGTTGATTGGATGATGTCGCAATTAGAAGAGATCGAGTCCTCTCTTCCTGCTCATTAAAATAGGGAACCTCTTTCCTAAAACGACATTTCGCTTTTTTCATTGTTCCTATAACCTCTTTTGCCATGGCACTGCTCTCTTTTCAAAATGTTGGAATACGCTTCGGCTCCCGAGAAATTATTCATCATTTTTCTGCAGAGATTGAGGAGGGAGAATTTATCGGTATTTTTGGCCCCAATGGGGTAGGTAAATCAACGCTCATGCGTGCTATCTTAGGTCTTTGCCCGATTCAGAAGGGATCGATTGATCTCTTTGGAGAAAACCCTGGAAAAATGAATCGCTTTATTGGGTATCTGCCACAATCTCAAAGCCTCCTTGGAACGACCACACTCTCGGCACGCGCTCTGGTAGCAGCCGTCCATCATGGTGAACAATGGGGAGTCCCTTGGCTCTCTTCCAAAGATTCTTATCAAGTAGAGAGAGCTCTAGAGCTCTCCGAAGCAAGAGACTATGCAGATATCCCTTTTTCACTTCTTTCCGGAGGAGAGAAGAAAAGAGTAATGCTCGCACAAGCCCTCATCGATGAACCTAAATTACTTATTTTAGATGAGCCTCTTGCCAGTCTTGATCCTAAAAATCAGATGCTCTTAGTACAACGGATTCGTGATATTCAAGAAGAAACAGGACTCACCATTCTCTTCATTGCTCATGATGTGAATCCATTACTTGGAGCTATGACCCGTGTCATGTATATGGCAGAAGGGAATGTGGCTTTGGGAAGCACTCAAGAAATTATTACGAATGAATCGCTCAGCGCTCTCTATGGAATGAATATCCATGTCCTTCGTGCTGAAGGGAGGGTTTTCATTGTTAATGCAGAAAGCAATATTGATGAAACAACCTGTTCTCATGTCTAAAATTACCGCATGCTCCCGGAAGTTTTAAAAAAATAAACAAGTCCATGATGCACTACCTTTCCTACGATTTCGTTCAAAATGCTCTAATTGCTGGATCCATTGCTGCTGCTCTTGGAGCTGTAGTTGGTTACTTTGTGATTATTCGCAATGTCGGTTTTGCTGCCCATGCCCTCGCCCACATTGGATTTACAGGAGCTACCGGAGCCATCCTCTTTGGACTTACCCCGCTACAAGGGATGTTAGTGATGAGCTCTCTTGCAGGAGCTACTATGGGGATTTCGGGTAACAGATTTCATCGTAGTGAACTTGCTATCGGAATGGTTCTCTCCATCTCGCTTGGTTTAGGAACACTCTTCCTCTCCCTCTATCAAGGTTTTGCTGGGGAGGCAACAGCGATCCTTTTTGGAAATATCTTTGGTGTTTCTCATACTCAAGTGATGGAAACCGTTCTACTTTCAACATTGAGCTTGTTGCTCTTGGCCCTTTTCTCACGTCGCCTCCTTTTTGTAAGTATTCAACCCGATCTTGCAGAATCGCGAGGATTATCACTCACCTTTCTTTCTACTGCATTCATGATCATCCTTGCAATCAGTGTTGCCCTAGTAAGTCAGGTCGTTGGTACTTTACTAGTCTTCACTTTATTAATTGGTCCTGCTGGTATTGCAACGCGTCTGAGTCATACTTTCTGGAGAACAATTTTACTCTCTCTATTCATTGGAATCGTCTCTGTTTGGAGCGGAATCCTTTTAGCATGCTTCACAAATCAACCTCCGAGTTTTTGGATCACTAGTATTCTTTTTTGCCTCTATATTCTTACAGAGCTCAAGGTAAAGCTTTTTGAGAGCGTTTAGCCCGCATATTTCATACTGGTTCGACGCGAGGTGCTGTGAATCCTGATCTATACTACGTCAGATTTTTTGTTTCTATTTACGTTTTTAGGTTTATAGCACATCTGCAAAAGCAGGCTTCATCCTAATAAAGAGGGCATAGCCTATAATTGCTATGATGATACTCCAAAAAAGCTGAAGACCATACATGGTGATATCTGGCCACTGGTGAAAAACCAGAGCATTGCGGCCCATCGAAATAAGTACTGCTGCTGGATTGAGCATTACAACCCAACGCCACGTAGCAGGAATTGCTGTGATGGGAAAAAAGAGTGCGCTCATAAACATTAAAACTGTGATTGCGGGAGGAATCAGTGCCCCAATATCACGTAAAAAAACACCGAGTGCTGCAAGAATCCAACTGATTCCAAGTGAATAAAACAGGATAGGAACAAAAATAAAGATGAGGCTTATGGAAGAGAGTCCTATGGTGCCTTGGGAAACGAGAAGCAACAGAAGCAACGGAATGAATCCCATCGCTGTATGTACGAGTGTCGAAGTGATCATAGCGATCGGTATAATCTCTAATGGAAAAATCACTTTTGTGACAAAATTAGCATTCCCTATTATAAGCCCTGGAGAGGCTGCTATCGATCCTGCAATAAGATCCCAGAGCAATAACCCACAAAAGAGACCCAGTGTAAATTGTGTCTTTGTCTCCCCGGGATGCCCATAAGACCCGCCGAAAATATATCCGAAAACGAGGGTGTAGACGAGCAACATTAAAAGCGGTGTCATGAATGACCATGCGATACCGAACAATGTTCCTTTATAACGTCGTTCGATTTCACGTTTGGTAAATTGCCACAACAACGATTTACACGAGGCAAGATGACGATAAATATTCCACGGAAGTACTAGCTCACTCCAGGAGAGTCGATTGGAGGAGATATAAGTAGGGCTCATTGTTGGGGCATGTGCCATTTTATGTGACTATCTCCTTCATAGCCTCTGAAAACGACATTCCTTTTTTATCTTTTTCAGAGAGTTGTATTTCATACCCCTGAGGCCACTGAATCCCAAGAGTAGGGTCACTCCATAAAATTGTTCTCTCATGCTCCGGAGCATAATAGTCGGTGGTTTTGTAGAGCACCTCAGCACTCTCGCTAAGGACCATGAATCCATGAGCAAAGCCAGGTGGCACCCATAGCTGGTAATGATTTTCTTCTGAAAGTTCTAGCCCATCCCAATGTTTAAAAGTTGGAGAATCTGGCCGTAGATCGACAGCAACATCAAAAATCACTCCTCGTACAACACGTACTAATTTGCCTTGAGGTTGTTTCACTTGATAATGCAGGCCTCTCAAGACTCCTTGAGAAGAGCGACTGTGGTTATCTTGAACAAAGGAGAAGAGGAGTCCTGTTTTTTGTGAAAATTCTCTTTTGTTAAAACTTTCAAAAAAAAATCCACGCTCATCTCCCGAAACCTTGGGCTCGATTAGTAGCAAATCGGGAATCTTTGTTGAAAGAAGCCTCATCTTAGTCCTTTTTTTCTTGGAGCAATCGCTTCAAATATTTTCCATAGTCATTTTTCAGTAATGGCTCGGCTAATTTTTCAAGCTGTTCCTCATTGATAAATCCACGGTGGTAGGCGATTTCCTCAGGACAGGCAACCTTAAGCCCTTGGCGATGTTCAATCGTTTCAATAAAATTACTTGCCTCCATCAAGCTCTCGTGGGTTCCGGTATCAAGCCATGCATAACCTCGGCCCATGATTTCAACATGAAGCTGATGTTGATCCAGATAGAGTTGATTGAGATCGGTGATTTCAAGTTCTCCACGAGATGAAGGCTGAAGCTGTTCCACCATCTGAGTAACCTGAGAATCATAAAAGTAGAGTCCAGTCACTGCATAGTTACTCTTGGGATGCATTGGTTTCTCTTCAAGTGCAATCGCTCTTCCCTGAGCATCAAAAGAAACCACCCCATATCTTTTAGGATCTTTCACATGATACGCAAAAACGGTGGCCCCCTCCTTCTGGTTGTCGGCTTTCTCTAATTGGGAGTGAAAGTCATGCCCATAAAAGATATTATCTCCCAGAATCAGTGCAGAACTGTTTTCACCGATAAACTTTTTTCCAATAATAAATGCTTCTGCAAGACCATTGGGCAAAGGTTGAATAGCATATTGAAAATGAACACCCCAATGGCTTCCATCACCAAGAAGTTTCTCGAAATGAGGGAGATCATGCGGTGTTGAAATGATCAAAATATCGCGTATTCCAGCAAGCATGAGGGTGCTCAGTGGATAATAGATCATTGGCTTGTCATAAATAGGAAGCAGCTGCTTTGAAATAACTTTAGTAACAGGATAGAGCCGCGTTCCCGAGCCACCTGCTAAGATAATACCACGCCGTTGCTTTGACACATTCGACGAAACGATTTCATTTTCAGTGTGTAATATATTTTTAGTTCCTTGATTCATTGAAAATATTTTTTCTACTTCATCTTATACTTAAACGTATTCTCCACTAGCTCGCATATTTCATACTGAATCGTCATGAGGCGCCGTGAATTCTGATGCAGATCAAGAAGGTGATGGATTGCGACGACGTCTGTATATTTCATACTGCCCAAGGAGTAATTCGAGGCTGGCGCAGTATCCATCAGGTGTTCGCAAGTCGCAGCAGAATCAGCATGAAATATTCGGGCTAGTTATTTTAAAGGTGGTAAGCTTTGAACGGCCATTCATGAGACCTGGGGCTTGAAATATCATTAACAACCTACGAACTCTGTTCGCTTCCTTCCTCTTCTAGAGAGGGAAATTTCAACTTTACCTTATCACCATAGATGACTGCACGCGCCTGCAAGACCACATCAGGAATTAAGTTATGAGATTTATCCTCAATCATACGAATGAGATGCATGAGTGAAGCTACAATGAGGGCATTACGCGACCAACCAATGGAATTGGCAATATGATCCGTTTTTTTAAGAATAGCTTGATGACAAGCAAAGCCTGTTCGTGTTTGTGCAGGAGAGGTTTTTGGGGCGCCCATAGGAATTAATGAAAGAAAATTGGATTTTGCGATAGTATCCTTTTTTATCGCTTCATGCAAGAAGTGATCTATCAAACCTAGCCCGCATATTTCATACTGATCGTGACGAGGAGGCCGCGAAGGCTGATGGGGTAAGGCACGTGATCAAGTCTGACGACGGCTCTATGAGGTCCTACTGCCCGAGGAAGACTTCGAGCTTGGGCGCCGCATCCACTCTTGCTTCCCGACCTCTGCAGGTAGTTGATATGAAATATGTGGGCTAGATAACCCAGGGTTGTATTATCAGGAAAACAATTGCAGAAGATGCGGTATTTTTTGTTAACATGCGTTAATTATGTTGACATTTCTAAAAATGAATACAAGGTGACGAAAGTAGTTTTTCTATTTCATCGTTATGAAAGCGTTCTACCAAGCCATCACCCACGACATTGTAATGTCGTCTAGGAATGCTATTTTCAACATTCCTCTTGTTGGAGCCAAAAAACTCATGATGTTCGACCTTGCTAACGCCACCGATGGATTTTTTTTTATTTCTCAGCATCCTGTGATCTCAGGATCCTATCGCCACGATTCCATCCCATTCAAATCGGTTTTTAGGCATTGAGGAAGCGCAGCGTCTGATACTATAAATTTTGTAACTTAACATCACTTTTTTAATCATTAACTAACTATGTGAATCCTTAACAATCAATAACGCACCCTCAACAACCAAAAACTTATGATGAATGAGAACTATGCCATATTCGCAAAATTGGAGCGATTAATAGATGAGTGGTGTGAACGACGATGTTTAAAACCCCTTTTTTATATTTTAAGAGATTATCCACTTTGCGGCGAATTAGTTTATGGTTGGAACGTGTTATTAGAATCGTTGCTAGAAATAAAAGATTTTTGCAATCACGAGCTTACTCTTCAAGAACGAGAATTATTGTTAGAAATTATCGATTGCGCTAAACGAAAGGTTCAGGAGTAAGTAATCCTAAAAACATGAATAAAAATGAGGAAGTTTGCGTAAGGAATTGGATTTAAGAATGGTTGAAAAACAACGATATTGGGTAACATTTTTTATTTTCATTCACGTTTTTAGGATAATACCCTTCTCCTAGGAAGTCAGTCCCGGGTGCAGAAAATAAAAGGTTTTTCTTGCCGAAGAGCTCGATCCTATCTTCTATCTTCTCTCACTAATTTTTTGTCGCTAATGTTGAGCCCGGATATTTCATACTAAGTCTCTTACTGCATTGTACAATGCATGATGACTGCTGTTTTGGACTAGAATTATGTTATGACACTTCAGTATGAAATATCCGGACTATAACAACGTTAAGTGCTATTTCCTATGAATAAAAAAACGTTAAGTCTCTTTGCCTTAGTAATGATGAATGTCGCTGCTATCGACAGTCTGAGAATATTACCTGTGAGTGCCGAATACGGTCTCTCGTTGATTTTTTACTATGTCATGGCAGCATTACTCTTTTTTGTTCCTACTGCACTTGTCTCAGCTGAATTGTCAACCGGGTGGCCTGAATCAGGGGCAATGTACGTTTGGGTGAGAGAAGCATTTGGCCCCAAATTTGGATTTATGATTATTTGGGTGCAATGGATTAGCAATATTGCTTGGTTTCCAACAATAATGTCCTTCATTGCTGCTACCCTCTTTTATTGTATCGATCCCAACCTGGTGAATAATAAATCTTCCATGATCACAGTGATCTTTTTCTTATTTTGGGGTATTACATTCCTCAATTTTTTTGGGATCAAAACGGCCAGTTTTTTTGGAAGCCTCTCAGCGATTCTTGGAACGCTAGCACCCATGGGATTTATTATTATTCTCGGAGCTATTTGGATGATCATGGGAAAACCACTAAGCATTTCCTTGAGTTGGCATGCTCTTCTTCCTGATGTCAAAAACATCGATAATATGGCTCTCTTGACCGTGCTTTTATATAGCCTTGTCGGTATTGAACTCTCTGCTGCTCATGCAGGAGAGGTCAAAAACCCTCAAGCCAACTACCCAAAAGCTATTTTTTGGTCTGTTTTAATCATTCTTGGCAGCCTTATTTTTTCCTCCCTTGCCATTGCCTTAGTTGTACCACAATCCGAGCTTAATATTATTGCTGGTTTGCTCCAAGCCTTCGAAATCTTTTTTAATGCATTTCATCTTCATGGGCTCATGCCTCTCTTAGCTTTTTTAATCACATTAGGAGCCCTAGGAGGATTGAATTCATGGATTTTGGGGCCAAGTAAAAGTTTACTCATAGCATGCCACGATGGATGCCTTCCTCCTCAACTGGGAAAAAAAAACAGTCACGGGGTTCCTATCTTTATTTTACTGCTTCAAGGACTCATTTTTTCTGTACTCACCGCCCTCTTTTTACTGATGCCTACGGTTAGTAGTGGGTTCTTGCTTTTAACCAATATCGCCTCTCTCCTAGCACTCTTAGGATACATTGCTATGTTTGCTGCTGCTGTGAGATTGAGGTATAAATATCCTGATGTGAAACGAGCTTTTGTCACACCCGGTGGAAAGGTGGGGCTTTGGTTTGTTTGTACTATTGGCGTTCTGAGCTCCTTATTTACCATCTCTCTTGGCTTCTTGCCTCCAAGTCAAATCGCCGTTGGTAATGTTTTAAGATACCAGCTTACCATTGGTTTTGGAATTGTGTTCGGCTGTCTCTTCCCTCTAGCGCTCTATAGCCTCCATGAACATTGGAAAAAAAAGAGCGCGGTCGCTTCCTCTTCAAGATCAGTATGAAATATTTTGTTTAAGTTTTTTTTGAGCTGCTTTCTGGATTTCAGTGTCTTTTTGATCTCTTATCAATAGATTCAGATCTGTAATGGTCATTCCCTCCATAGCCTCATCTAGAGAATTATAGTCATGCTGGACTGCTTGATGCTGGCGCAGTAATAGCTGTTCCCAAGTATGAATTTCAGCCAAACGCTGAGCCTCAGCAACTTGTTCTGGAGTAGCGGTAAAACTGATGGTCTCTAATTCGCCATGTTTAATACAAAAAGCATTGGGACCAGCATTTTTTAATTTTTGCTTATCTTGCTCTAGGTCTTTCTGATATTGAGGATTACCTCGGAGAAACACCTCTAAACTCTCTTCTGTTTTGGAAAAAATGGTTTTATTGGTAATTGTGGGCGGTCCATTGACGACATTGTAGAAATCACCGTTATCATCAAACCCCAAAACCAAGGTTTTCTCCTGAGGCTCTTTTGCAAAATATTCTGTAGGGACATTAGAACCGATACCTCCATCCACTAAAGTATCACCTGTATTAGGATCCCTTTTTGCTCGGTAGGCAAGCGGAAGAGCTGCAGAAATAGTAGCTGCAATCGCAATGGACATGGTAGGGCACGTCTCTGTATTAAAATATATTTCCTTTTGTTCACGAAGATCAAATGCAGTCACAGTAAGCTCTTTAAAACGAGGATCCATTTTTTGAAGAAGTGCTAATTCCCCAAAAGTGATCATATGGGTTTTATTTGAATCAAGATCTTCCTTGAGTTGGTTAATAAGTTGACGGTCTGGATCACTAATACCGTCGATAGCATTAACTTTTTGTTCTAATTCCTCCTTTGATAATGAATCAAGGTAACTTTTGATACTTCCAGCAATTGATTGATTCATTTTTTCAGTAAGATAGGAGCCGGCAAAACCTATTTGATGCACACTTATCAAATTATGATCGAGGTACGAGTTAAGCTCTTGAGAAATAATCGGGTCTTTTGATTTTCCAACCAGAGCATTTAAAAGATCCATGCTGCCCGCCGCTTTCTTTACTTCACTTGCACTCATTCCAGCAGCAATAAAGGTAGCCGTCATCGCTCCTGCGGAACTACCGGCAACAGCTTTCAAACCCTGGAGTGTACCCGAGGCTCCCACCGCAGTTAAAAATCCCACATAAGCTTCTCCTTTGGTTCCACCTCCCGAGAGCACGAGGTTTTTCACAGGAGAAGCTGGACTCACCACCGAATAGGTTCCATCGCTCTTGAGAAAAATCTGAGGTTCCTTTTGATAGTAAGGCTCAACCTTATTACCCAATTGATAGAAGGCAGAGAGTGTTTCTTTGTAGGCCTCTTGAATAGCCTCTCTTGGAGAGTTAGGGTGGCGCTCAAGAGAGGCTCTTAATTTTTGAGTGATGGGCTCAAGTGACTGTGCTGCTAAAGCACGAACTTTGTTTGCGTCTTCTGATTGGGGTAAAATACCTGCTTCTAAAATCACCTTTTCTGTTGCTTCATGATAGTCGTCGCCTAGCCCCTTGATAAGTGATTCTGTATCGATATGGGGTTGCTCTTGAGGAGTAAAAAATAGAGCTGAAAGAGAGTTGCTAAAAAATGAGAAAGGAGCCGAAAAAAAACTTTGTTCTCCATTTGTATGTTGAAGATTTTTTTCGACTACTTGTTTCCAGGAAGCAGATGTTGGAGCAGCATGTAGATTGGTTGTGCTGCTAAAAATTAATCGACTCGGCCATTGATTCCGAAGCCATGTGAATGGGGACTTCCAAAACGATGTTGTCTGAGAAGTCTCAGAGTTCGGTGGAGGAGCTTGGGTTCTTTGGGAAGGATTCCCTTGAGAAGGAGGCACGGATGAACTTCCTATACGATTCATATTCAAAAGAGGTTAAGCTCCTGGGGTTACAGTAATGGCCTCCGTGATGATGGTTGAAGTCTGTTCCTCTTCTTTTTTAATTTCGAGTTCTAGTGGCTTCGCAATAGGGATATGAGGAATCACTTTCCAAAATTGAGCACGATAGAGAGACCAATTGCTTAACATTTCTTGAGCAAGGATACTTCCGGTTTTTTGGGAATGCATTTGGATCAACTTCTCTAGCTCCTCAGTCTCCTCCTCAGGGAGAAGGCGTTGTGCGGTAACTAACTGGGGATTGAGCAGTTTTAAAAAATGATCGGATGAATCAAGGATGTAAGCAGTTCCTCCAGTCATACCAGCAGCAAAGTTTTTCCCAGTGGGGCCAAGTACCACCACCGTTCCTCCGGTCATATATTCACAACCGTGATCCCCTACCCCTTCAATAACTGCTGCACCACCAGAATTACGGACACAAAAGCGCTCCCCTGCGCGTCCAGAGGCAAAAAGGACTCCCCCTGTTGCCCCATACATCACTGTATTACCGATGATACTATTATTTTTGGCGATAAAGTGATGTCCAGGACGTGGTCGAATGATGATTTCACCACCACTCATTGATTTTCCAACGTAGTCATTGGCCTCCCCAGTAAGGTAAAGCGAGATTCCAGAAGCAAGAAATGCGCCTAGACTCTGCCCTGCTGTTCCCTGGAAGTCTAAGGTTATGGTTCCCTCTGGAAGGCCTTCCCCACCGTATTGATAGGCAATCTCTCCAGAGAGTTTTGTTGCAAGAGAGCGGTTGGTGTTATCTATTTTGTAAGAAAGCCGTACCGGTTTTGCATCACGCAAGGCCTCCTCAGCATCCTGAAGAATGATATCGTCGAGGGGTTGATCATGCTCAGGATCATTTCGTTCACGGGTGGCATAGCGAATCGCTGTCGGATCATCTGCCACCACATCAGTAATCATACGGCTCAAATTAAGTTTGTTTGCCTTAGGATGATTTTCAATAGGTCTTTGACGCAGGTTTTCTGTGTGGCCAATCATTTCATCAATGGTTCGAAAACCAAGACGGGCCATGATTTCACGGACTTCATGGGCTACCGCATTAAAAAAATGAACCACATTCTCTGGCTTCCCTTTGAACTTGCCACGAAAGCGCTCTTCTTGTGTGGCAATACCGACGGGGCAATTATTCAAATGACATTGGCGCACATAAACACATCCCATAGCAATTAGTGCTGCTGTTCCGAAGTTATATTCTTCAGCTCCAAGGAGTGTGGCATAAATAATATCTTCTCCTGTACGCATTCCTCCATCGGTCCGCAAAGTGACTCGGTTACGGAGCTGGTTGAGAAGCAAGACCTGATGTGCTTCTGCAAGTCCCAGCTCCCATGGTCCTCCTGCATGTTTGATAGAACTTAAAGGAGAGGCCCCTGTTCCTCCTTCATGACCACTGATAAGAATAATATCGGCATGAGCCTTTGCCACACCAGCTGCAACAGTCCCAATCCCACTTTCGGCAACAAGCTTCACACAAACGCGAGCACGAGGGTTCACCTGTTTGAGATCATAAATGAGCTGTGCTAAATCTTCGATCGAATAGATATCGTGATGGGGAGGGGGGGAGATGAGTGTGACTCCAGGAACGGAGTGACGTAAGGTTGCAATATAATGATTCACTTTTTGACCAGGAAGCTGGCCCCCTTCTCCGGGCTTGGCCCCTTGAGCCATTTTGATTTCAATTTCTTTGGCACTGGCTAGGTAAGCCGCACTCACCCCAAAACGTCCTGTGGCAATTTGTTTAATAGCACTATTGGCCCAATCACCATTTTCAAGACGCTTGTAACGCAGCGGGTCTTCTCCTCCCTCTCCAGAATTTGATTTTCCACCAATCCGGTTCATAGCAATAGCCAAGGTCTCATGAGCCTCAGGGCTCAGTGCTCCTAAGGACATTCCTGCTGTCGTGAACCGACGACGAATTTCCTCAATCGATTCAACCTCGCTCAGTGGTATTGGACCGGTCGTTTTTGGAATAAATTCCAAAAGATTGCGTAAGGAATGAGGGGTTGAGGTTAAAACAGCATCAACATAAGCTTTGTAATCCTCAGGTTTGTTAGAGCGAATAAAGGTATGGAAATTTTTAATGACAGGGGGAGTCACTGCATGAAGCTCTCCACTGCGTCGAAAGCGATAGAAGCCTGGATCCCCTAGAACCAAAGCCTCTCCCTCCTCCTGAGCAGGAGGGGCATAGGCACTCTGATGGCGCAATAAACTCTCTTGAGCAATCTCTTCAAAACCGATTCCCTCCAGTGGGGATGAGGTCCCACGAAAACATTCCTCAATGAATTCCGACGAGAGTCCAATAGCCTCAAATGTCTGTGCTCCACGATAGCTTCCGATAACCGAGATTCCCATCTTGGACATGATTTTAAGAAGTCCACTAGAAATCGCTTTTTTGTAATTGAGAAGTGCGGTGGCATGATCAACAGTGACTTTCCCTTTGGCTCGAATTTCTCGAATCGTCTCAAGGGCAAGATAAGGATTAATGGCACTAGCACCATACCCAATGAGGCAAGCGATTTGATGGACATCACGTGCTTCTCCTGTCTCACTCACAAGACTCGCTTTCATGCGCTTACCAACACGTAAGAGATGATGATGGACCGCTCCTACAATAAGTAATGCTGGAATAGCAACCCATTCATGGTCGGCTTTGCGATCACTTAAAATGAGAATTCTAGCTCCTGCATCAACTGCTTGTTCTACAGCACGACAGACTTCCCGGACTGCTGGAGCAAGACCGTGCGGGCCAGCAGATACTTTCCAACAGGTGGAAATCGTTGTAGCTTGATGAACTCCTCCACTCTTTTTTAAGGCAAGGAATTCCTCATTGAGCAGTATTGGAGAATCAAGTGTGATTTGTTCTGCATGTGCTGGGGTTTCTGCTAGGAGATTGCGCTTCCAACCAATAACAGTAAATAGTGACATCACGAGACGTTCACGAATCGGATCAATAGGAGGATTGGTAACCTGGGCAAAAAGCTGGCTAAAATAGGTGTATAGCAATCGTGGACGAAGTGAAAGAACAGCAAGGGGAGTATCACTTCCCATAGAACCAACAGCCTCAGCTCCATCATGGATCATCGGTTTGAAAATCATTTCTAATTCCTCATTGGTATAACCAAAGGAGAGCTGCTGTTGTCTTAGAGTAAGAAGATCGAGCTCTTTGGAAGGCTCTTGGAGCTCTTCTGCCAGAATCGGTTTGATTTTAACAAGATGTTCATCGACCATCTTGCGATAATCATTTTGGGCGGCAAGCTGGTCCTTGATCTCTTGATCTCTTAAAAGAAGACCACGAGCTGTATCGACGGCGATCATTTCACCTGGTCCGAGACGTCCTTTTTCGATAACGCTGGCTTGGTTTAAATTACTTACTCCGACTTCAGAGCCAATGACAAAAAGTCCATCACTGGTGATTTCATAACGTGCCGGGCGAAGTCCATTACGATCCAGGCAAGCCCCTACGGTCACTCCGTCGGTAAAGACTAAGGCTGCAGGTCCATCCCATGGCTCTCCAAGACAGGTATGATATTCATAAAAACCAGCTAGTGCTGGGGAAATATCTTTGTTAGGTCGCCATGCAGGAGGGACAAGCATGGTCATTGCATGTAACAGAGAGCGACCTGACATGGTGAGTATTTCAAGCATGTTATCGAGACTTGCTGAATCGGAGCCACCTGGTTGAATAATCGGCTTGAGCAAATCGATATCAGCTCCCCAGAAATCTGCCTCGAGCTCTGCTTCCCGAGCATGGGTCCACGTACGATTTGCCCTGATAGTATTAATTTCTCCATTATGAGAGAGCATCCTAAAGGGATGTGCGAGTGGCCACGTAGGAAAGGTATTGGTACTATAGCGTTGATGATAGACACAAAGAGCAGTTTCAAAATCGGGATGCATAAGATCCGAAAAAAACTTCTCGAGTGATTTAGAGACCATCAGCCCTTTGTAAACAAGGGTTCGATGAGAAAAAGAGGGGATATAAAAATCTTCGATCTTATCAGCAGCTGCACGATCTTCGATTTCATTGCGTGCTAAGAACAGACGCTGTTCATAATCGTCATTGCTCATTCCTTGTGGGCGTCCTACTAGGACTTGCTCTATAGCTGGCAATGTCATCAAGGCCTTAGTTCCAAGGACATGCTTGTTTACAGGAACAGGGCGCCATCCCAAAAGATATAAACCCCGTTTCGCGATCACCTCCTCAGTAATGGCCTTGGCTCGTGCCTGAGCATAAAGATTATCCTGAGGAAGAAACATCATTCCAATCCCTAAATCCTCATCCCTATAGAGTCGATGTCCACGTAACTCGACTTCCTTTCGGAAAATTTTGTATGGAATTTGAGTTGTTATTCCCGCCCCATCTCCGGTTCTTGAATCAGCATCGAGGGCTCCTCGATGCATCAAACCACAGAGAGAACGAAGGGCTATTTTTAGAATTCGATTGGAGCGGGTTCCATCGATCTGTGCCACCATTCCAACACCACACGCATCATGTTCATGCATGGGATCGTAGAGGCCAGAGAGCATTGGAAGAGAATGATTCATTGAAAAAAGAGTGTGATTGAACCCGAATATTTTACATCAAATCTATTACGGCTTGTGGAAAGCCCCATGGCTACTGCGTTGGTCTTGAATGGTGATTGGGGCGATAGGGACTCCTACAGCCCAGCATCACAATACTTCGCCCTCCTTGTAATAATGAGCTTTGCACGCCGCCTCATGACACTTCTGCATGAAATATCCCGGTAACGTGCTTGAGATACTACAGGAATCTAGAGATCTGTTGCAATCATAAGAGAATTTATTCCCTATTGGATAAATCATCCCATTTTCATTTGCTCAGTGAGTCAGGCATTATCAGACTTCTTCACACACCTTGCCCCATGAGCCTACGTAGCCTCCTCATCACGATGGGTAGGAAATATTTTGTTTAAATTGTACTTCCATTGGGAACTATATTTCTTATCATTCATTCTCCCTCATGAAAATATCGTTTCCCCTGTGTGCTACTGCTCTTCTTTGGATCAGTAGCCCGCACCTCCTCTCACAAGCATCCCAAGCATCCCAAGCATCCCAAGCATCCCAAGCATCCCAAGCATCCCAAGCATCCCAAGCATCCCAAGCATCCCAAGCATCCCAAGCATCCCAAG
>Ga0114975_10000155_pt1 | contig 50499 bp, 55 predicted proteins | sample S_130626_EF_Meta_FD_87031 | JGI IMG/M metagenome (GOLD analysis project Ga0114975, IMG submission 87031) | Freshwater microbial communities from Lake Simoncouche, Canada to study carbon cycling - S_130626_EF_MetaG | ecosystem: Environmental > Aquatic > Freshwater > Lake | place: Lake...
AAAGAAGAATACAATAACACCCGAATTTTTAACTATGGTGGAAGTTATTATGCATTCTAATGACTCTAATATTGAGTACTCTATTAACTACTTTATTTATGGAATGCAATCACTATTAGGATAAATAAAAAATTGAAACAATATAAAGAAACATGCCGTTCTTTATATAGTTTGGGAAATATGTCAATTGACGATGAATGGATGCAATTCATAAGTGGTGGAAATAACACATCATGTGGGTTTCCATCAGTATCATGTAATACATCTATGAAGAAAGAAACTCTTAATAAATCAGGTAATGCATCGCTGGAAAATGATTCTGACAATGCAGTTCCAGTTTGCGATGACCTTTATATTTCAACTAAAACAAAGGTATTGTTTTTGAATCAGGAGGTTGATATCCAAAATGTGTTTTGGAAGATTCCAGTTATTGAATATGGCCAAGCAATAGATGGTGTTATTAAAAAGCAAATGAAAATAGTATCTAAGACTCCAGAAGAATACGAAGAGTATCGTGCCAAACTGGTAAATGTTCCATATTATACAGAGAACATAATAAAGCAAATTGATAACGCATCTGGTCGTAGAATCAAGTACAAGGACGAGAGAAAAATTACTATTGGTGTATCTAAAAAGGATATTATGAATTGCCGCGGCAAGGTAAAAAACGCATTTTATAATTGTTTTGCTACTATATTCCGATTTAAATACGATGGACTGTTTCGCGAAATTCACGTAAAAGTATTTAACACAGGCAAGTTGGAGATTCCTGGGATTTTGAATCCTGGGATACTAGTTGTTGTGAAACGTATGTTACTAGAAACTATTCAACCCTTTATTGAGAAACCAATTGAGTTTATTGAGACGGACTCTGAGGAAAATGTACTTATTAACTCTAATTTTAACTGTGGATATTTTATTAACCGTGAGAAGTTACATACTATTTTGAGAAGCGATAAATACAGGATTGAAACCGCGTATGACCCTTGTAGTTATCCTGGTGTAAAGTGCAAATATTATTTCAATAACGAACTGGGACATGACCAGAATGTTCAAAATGGTCAGATTATTAGAGAAGACAGAGGTCAAAAAATGAGCGAGCTTGGTGACAATAATAAATATACTGAAGTATCGTTTATGATATTCCGAACTGGTAGTTGTCTTATCGTTGGTAATTGCACAGAACGTGTTTTGAAATTTGTGTTTGAGTTTATAAAAAAAATTTTAGTTGATGAATATCAAACAATTTATGTTGCAAATGAAGAGCCGATAGTTAAAAACAAAAAGACAAAGCTCAGGAAGAAGGCTATCAATGTAACAACTGCTTATTATGTGGAAATTAAGGGAAGGGAACCGACCAACTAAGCTTTCCCTTTAACAATATAACCATCGCACAAATTCTTTCATATTTCCATTTTCAAATTTCTCTCTGCACTGTGGCTCTTCTAAATAAAATTTAGTTAGTATAAAATCGTTTAAATCCATACCTGTTTTTGAGCGATTGGTTTCAGTTTTTTTTATTATTTCCTTTAATAAATTATCATAAACAATATAATCCATTTCCATCTTTTCTTGAATTACTTCTAAATATTGTAATGAGCTATCAATGACGTCAATTTTATGTAAGTACCTATGCAAATAGTTAATTGATATAGATTGTCTTTCATAAAACTCTATGTTATTATTTTCCCAATGAAACAAAATGTTTATCATTTTGGTAACCTTTAATAGAATCTGGTGTAATTCTTTCTCGTCAAACACTAATGTTTCATTATTCAATGTCATGATATTAGATAATGTATGTGAGTTGTCATTATTGTCACCATCATAAGTATCATAAATTGTCTTCTTATAAACGAATAAAATAATATCCATATGGTTCAAATTCTGAGATAAATTTGCACGATATATCTGCTCAATATATTCTAAATAATAATAATAAGCCCGCTGACAATAGTAATAAGTCTTTTCAATACTCTTTGTTTTCATTAATATAATTTCAAACACCCTATGTATTGCATTCGCACCAATATAAACACTAGAACTGGGGAAATTAAGCTCCTTCATTATTTCGGATTCACTTAATAAACCAAAATACTCATTGATTAGTTTGATATATGTTTCTAATATTTGCGATTTAGGAGTTTTGCCAGGAGGCATGGACTTGTATACAAAAAGCAATATAAAATAATTTCCAGCCATTACGTAAAAAAGCTCATTGATTGGAATACTTTAGGCCAAACCAATAAGATAATTAATATAAGAATGATTTAAAGTAAAATCTAAGATATAATTTATAATTGTTTAAATATAACATGCAGAAAAATCCCGAACAAGACGGTGGGTCAATAGACCCCGCACAACAATCTGGTTACAGATTACCTGAGAACAATACTCTTCAACATGCTGCCAAATTAGCCATTGTTGAGGACAAGCCCATTATGTTAGATTATTGGACAAACTCTTTAGACAAGTCTGTTTTAATTGGAGTTAAGGAGAACAAGGAGAAGTTGCTTGTAAAGAGCGAGGAGGAGTATACCAGTCCTATTTCTAAGATTTACAAGGTAGGCAAGGAGTACATCATTGTCACAGAGAACTCAATCTACTTGGTAGATGTTGAGATCCCTACCAAGCGCATTAGCTCATAAATGAGGGGAACCAAGGAACCTTCGGAAACCCTCTAACCCCTCCTTTTTTATTATTTTATTAAAACTTATTAATAAAATAATTATATCCACCAACTATTTAATATTGTTTCTGATAAGGAGGGGTCGCAGGGGAACCTTGGTTCCCTGCTAAAATAATGTTTATAGTACTGCATTCAAACTAGCGATTTGTTCAGCTGTCAAACTCTCAGGAAATTCTATTTCAAACTCAATAATCAAATTACCTGTAGAATTTTCGCGTGTCATTCCCATCCCCTGCACCATCTTCTTAAAATTTGGTTTAATCACTGTAGGATTATGAATATTATTGAGAGCCAAACGCTTTCCATTTAAATGGTCTATCTCAAACACGAATCCACACAACGCCTCTTTCAACGATATCTTCTTACTGTAAATTAAGTCTGTACCTTGTCTCTTAAACTGTGTATTATTTACTAATTGAACCTGGATTCTTACATCACCACGAACTTGACCATTAATGCAATGACCCTTATCGCCAACAACAATGGTTTCATTATTATCTATTCCAGGAGGGATATTCAAATACATTGTTTCTTTCTCAACAGACCTAACATTATTATCAATATTAAATCTCTCAATTTCAAGTGGCATATTAAAACCAGTAAAACTCTGTTCTAATGTCACTTGTATTTGTTTTACAATAGGCTCTGGTTTTTGAACCTGGTGAAACATTTGTGTATGAATATTTATACCTGGTCCACCGCTATGGAAAACACGAATATTGGGGCCGCTGCCCATGCCAGGCATTCCTCCACCTCCAAACATCATATTAAAAATATTATTAATGTCATTAAACTCATTCATACTATTCATATGTGAAAAAGGCATTCCAGGCATTCCAAATCCTGGAATTCCGCCAGCCAATTCCATATCATATTGATTGCGTTTATTTTGGTCACTCAAAATTTCATATGCCTCATTTACTTGCTGAATTTTACTAACAGCCTCTTCACTAGAATTACGGTCAGGGTGGTACTTTAAAGATAATGCCCTATATGCCTTTTTAATTTCTGTTTCTGACGCATCGTTAGAAACACCCAATACTTCGTAATGATTTGTCATAATTCAATATATTAGATAACTCCTATTGTTTTATATATTTTTATTATTTTTATATAAATAGTATTTGTTAATACTCTATAATGTTACCTACAAATACATTTATATCAAAATATAAACCCTATTTTATAAACGATTTTTGCATAGACGTCAAATTATTAACTGCGTTAAAAACATTATTAGAAATCAATAATCTCAACCTTCTTATAATTGGAAATTCTAGCTCTGGCAAAACCACAATGCTTTATGCTCTTATACGCGAATATTATAATTTAGGAAAAGACGATAGTTTCCCAGAGAATAATATTCTCTTTGTCAATAATCTGAAAGAGCAGGGCATTCAGTATTTTCGTAATGAAATGAAAACGTTTTGTCAAACACATAGTGCTATTCATGGTAAGAAAAAGTTAGTAATTATTGATGATATTGATAATATTAATGAACAGAGTCAACAGGTTTTTCGCAATTATATTGACAAATACAAACATAATATTCATTTTATTTCCGTATGCACGAATATACAAAAAGTTATTGAAAGTATTCAATCACGTCTACATATTATACAACTTACACCACCTACTAATATGCAGATTAAAGATATCATGAATAAAATTATCACAACCGAAAAAATAGAGATTGATGAAGAATCTAAGGACTATATTATGATAATATCTCTCGGATCTATACGGGTTTTAATAAATCTACTGGAAAAAATATATATATTTGGAGAACCTGTTAATATTCAATCATGTAAAAGGATATGTTCTACAATATCTTTCCAAGAGTTTGAAACTTATATTGATAGACTTAATCAGGGGGATTTATCGGGAGCCATAGACGTATTTTATTCTATCCATGATTATGGTTATTCAGTCATTGATATTTTAGATTATTTTTTTGCGTTTATAAAGATTACAAAAACGATGAACGATGAAACAAAATATAGAATAATACCCTTTTTATGTAAATATATAACGGTTTTTCATAATGTTCATGAAGACGGAATTGAACTTGCGCTATTTACAAATAATTTACATGAATTATTACAACATGGTTTAGAATAAAATATAATTAAATTATATAGAGAACTTTGAATGTCTAAAACTTCAGACACTAGTGAAAAAAGACTCAGACAATTAGAAAAAACAGAAGGAAACCAAGAATCACCCCACGACACATTCCTCGGTCAAGGATTAAAACTCATGAAAGAAAGACCTGAGTTATTTAAAGACGCCACACATTTTGATTTAAGAGCTGCGGACACAAGAACTCCATCGCCTTTTAAACGCGGAAATGCGACACCCAGAACTACCTTGAGAAACTATGAGGAATGGAAGAAGAGAATGGATAGCTTCCAACAAAAAAAGATGGATAGATACAATAGAAAATTAGCACTTGACGACAGAGGGCTTATTAATCAAATGCCAGAAAGAAGGAGAACTTCTTCGAAAGACAAGAGCGGATCGCAAAAAAGTCGTAGTTCAAAAATAAACAGACATGTTCTTGTTAGACAATCCAGTGTTGGTGGTAAACGTAGTAGAAAATATAGAACACGCAAGAATAGAAAGTAAACTTTGTAATATAACTTCTAGTTCAGAATTTATATTCTTCGTAAATTATTTAATACTAGCGTATTTTAAATAGGATAGTATTATAAACAATTTATTATGTCTAGTCAAATATTCCGTAAAAAAGTACCAAATGAAATATTATTTGACTTACTAGAAAAGGTTTGCTTTAAAACAGACAAGTATTATTTAATAGACATAAACGCATTCCGCAAACTAATGTTCCATAATTATCATACTGAATTCTGTGAGCAATTAAAAGAATACTATAATTTAAGCAAATTGTTTTATATAGAGCGAAAAATGGTATACAATTCTTTTACCAACATTGTGAGACAAATATGTAAACTAAACAACATCATGTTTACATCTCTAATCAAGTACAATGAATCAAAATACAACATTGATTTTTTTATTTATCACGAAAGGGAGCAGTCCATTTAATAAAAACGTTTATCTAAATACGGCTCTATTACATACCACCAGAAAATACTAAGAATTATAAGCGTGAAAAAAACAATCTCTTTATCAACAGTCATTTTATAATCAGTTTTAACATAATACCTTAGAAGAATGTATAAAAACCCTAATATAAAAGGTGTTAATGAAATTATGAATGACAGTATTGTGCTATATTTCATTTTATACATTATGTTAAGATAAAACTAATAAAAATATACAGAATTAAATTTATATTTTTACCTTATTATACTATATACTATAAAAATGTTTAATTCTAAAAATGTGTTATTCTATGTAGTTGGAGCTGCTGTAATTATAACAGGCAGTTATTTAGCAACTCAATTTAAAAAAACGCTTGAATCAGATGACGAATATGACCTTATTAAAAAATATTTATTAAATGATTCACCCCTCTATGGTTACAATCGCCCAAAAATATGGATTCACAGCAAATATGAAATTAATGCTCGTAAATGGAAAGATTTCTATTCTCGCAATACAACGGATTTAAACCAACCTTATATTCATCTCACTATAAAGACAATTATTAACCATTGTGGTAATGATTTTAATGTATGCCTAATAGATGATGAAACATTTAGTAAATTGATACCTTCTTGGGACGTGGATTTAACAAGCATGGCAGAGCCAATGAAATCACACTTCCGTCAATTGGGTATGGCGCAGTTGGTTTATTATTATGGTGGAATGGTTGTGCCAAATTCATTCTGTTGCACCAAGAATCTTAGCGAATTTTATAAAGAAGGTACTGCCGGGAATCGTGCTTTTTTCTGCGAGGCAATTAATCGCACAGTAAACAACATGAACCAAAAGCGTAAGTATCTATTTTTACCTGATATGTATTTTATGGGGGGCTTGAAAAACAATGAATGCATCCTTGAATTGGTGGAATATTTGAAAAAGATATGCAAGAATCCTCATTTCTCAAGTGAAGTAGATTTTAGAGGTGATGTTTCTAATTGGCTTTTAGATGCTCATCGTAACATGTATATTAATTTGATTGGTGGTGAAGTAATTGGAATTAAGACTGCTGACCGCAAACAGATTTTATTAGAAAACTTAATGGAGGAGGAATTCTTGAATGTTCATGATAGTTTAGTCGGAATCTATATCCCTGAAGATGAAATTTTGACTAGACCTAAGTTCCAATGGTTTGCTGTTATGCCATCTGAACAGATTTTACAGACAAAAAGTATTATTTCCAAATATTTGATGGCTTCTATAGTAGATAGTACAAGTGAATATTATAAATCATCGGAGATTAAGAGTGTTGTCTCTATATAATAATACTTAACAAATAAACTATATATAAAAAACATTTTTATATATGTAAAATGAATCGTGAAGCAGCTATAAACACAATAAACGCCATCTACAATAAATATGAAAATAACCCTTACATGTTATCCAAGACCAACAATTACATTATCAATCAACTCCCCACAATTCTTGACAACATCAACAACACACATATTGAACGTCAACAAAGAATAGAAGAATTAACCCAAAACCAGGACCAATTCATAGAATCCTTTCTCAATAATAACCAATATTTCTATATTCCATCCACTGAAAACTTTTTCTTTTACGACGGAATCCACTACCAACAATTCAATGAGGATGATATCCTCTATCATATCCTTTCCACCATTAGTAGAGAGAAAGAACTCTCTTCATGGAAACAAAGTACAAAAAATGCCATTATGAAACGTATTCGCGAAAATTCTCTTATCAAGTCTATACCAGAGTCTGAAACTATACAGTTCGTTATTGATTCGCTATGTCCTCTGCTATTTAAGAGCCGCACAGAAGCCAAGTATTTTTTGACTATACTGGGTGATAATATTCAGCGTAAAAACACAAATATTATTCATTATATTGATGCAAAGTCCAAGCATTTCATCCGTAATTTTAATAATTTCTGCCAGATGTGGATAGGTCAGAGTTTTTACCAAACCTTCAAACATAAATATCATGACCATGATTACAATGATTGCCGTGTAATAACAATCAGCGATTTTGTCAAAGTAGAAACAGTATGGAATTCTATTATTACACAAACAGGATTAGATATGATTTGCGTTGCATGCCATTATTCTGAACGATATTGTTCATCAGATAACTATGCTCTTCAATATAGCAATGATGCTGAGCTCATAAATGATGTATTTTATTTAAAACAAAATACAACCGCTGATATTATTAAAACATTTGTTAGCGAATTTTTAAATATAGAACCACGTAATCAACTAATAAATGCTGATACTCTTTCTAGAAACACACAAATAACATGGCGTGATATGCAATATTTATGGAAGAATTTCTTGGAAGCTAGACGTTTGCCTTCTATAATGTTCTTTCAAACTTTAAAAACACAACTTGTTGCTTCGTTATCACAATATTACAATGAGACGACAGATTCATTTGTTGGTATTTGTAGTAAGCATCTGCCAGAAATACAAAAATTCTTGGCATATTGGGAAGAAACAATTATTGTGGATGAAAATGAAATGGATTTTGAGATAGAAGAGATTATTATATTGTTTCGTAAATGGTGCACAGCAAACAATGAAACCGCTACTAATTTAAATGATAAACAAATATTGGATGTGATTTCTTACTTTTATCCTGAGTTGGAAATAGAAAGAGATAAATACATTTCACATATTCGCAGCACTATTTGGGATAAACAATTGGACATACAAGTTGCTCTAGATAATATGAAAAATAATATAAGGGAAAAGGATGCACAAAATCAAGGTGACCGTGTTCAATCCCCATCACTTCGCAGCAACATATCTATTTATGATGCATATAGGTTTTATTGTAAATATTATTCAAACCTGAACTCGGTAAATAAATTAATCGTGAGCAAAGCATATTTTGAAAAGTATGTATTTGATAATTTATCACAATACATAATAGATTCTAAGTTTTTATCCTATGAGTGGTATCAGTTATAGATAATTATATGGATTTAATTTTTCTTTCATTTACCATTTCTTTTTTGGGAAGTGGTACACTATCACTCTTTTTTTTAAGAGTAGTGTTCTTTTTTCCAATTTTAACATAGCCAAACTTGCCTTTCTTAGCTCCGTAACCGTATTTCTCTAAACGCATTTCTTTTTTGGCAGTCTTAAACTTCTTTTTGGATACAATACGACCACGATCGTTATACATTAAATCATCCATTGTTAATAATCCTTCCGTCTTGTATGCTGTTCCGTTCATTACTTGCTCACGTGAGCCAAATAATTCTTTGTATTTTTTTCCTTGAATTGTATATGTTCCATCTTCTGCACGAACAGGTCTTTTCATTATTTTTATTGTATATATTTATATAATAAAAAATAAAATAACATTTACTTAGTGTTTTCTGGTTCTGTTCTTACGTGTCTTGACTTCCTTCTTTACGTATCCCCATTTACCCTTTTGGGTGAAGTAACCAGCTTTCTCTAAACGTTTCTCCTTCTTGGCGGACTTGCTCTTTAAAGCAGAAACAATACGTCCAGCCTTGTTGTACTTTAAATCAGATTTGCGTAAGCCACCGTTGGTTTCAAGGGCGGTACCATTCATGACTTTTACGCGGGAACCGTGGAGTTCCTTGTATTTGTGTCCGTTAATGTGGAAAGTTCCATCTTCGTGTTTAGTTCTGCGATGCATTATACTATATATATTGTCCACAAAATAATAATACTCCTAAAAGAAGAAAAAAAATATAAAAGGAAGGGGTAAGAGGACAAGGAACGAAAACCAACCCGCGCAGCTTTTAGGTTCCCCCTCAACGAATATTGGATCTACTAAATACTTTCTCACGAGGCATATTAAATTCTTTCAAGTTAGTGAATTGCAATGACACCAAAATAGGACTGAAAAAGGCCTTGAAAGTAATACCTTGTTGTGCCAATCTCGCTGCTGCATCACTACTATATACAGTTCTAGGTTTTGAATTTCTAACGTATTGAGAATAACGCATTGCGTTTGTAATACTTGGGTCATTGCCACCAGTCACAACTTTATTATAATTTACAGGCGCACATGAGTTTTGTTGGTTTTGTAATTCACATGCTCTTGTAATATCAAACATTGTTGGCATTATATAAACTATATAGATATAATAATCTATTTGTTGTTTAAAAAAATCATAGGGGGTCCCCCATAAAAAATTGATTTTGTAAAAGACATAAACAGATTACTTCAAATTATAGGATTACTAGGATGGCTTCAAAGCTTGTGATTAAAACTGCGAGTGCACCCGCTACTGTGACTAAGGAAGATGCGGTGCTAGCAAAACAGTATCAACAGAAGACCGATAAACAGCATATCTTGGACAACCCAGATACGTATATTGGCTCGGTTGAGAATGTGGACTCCAGTATGTGGGTCTTTGATGATGTCAGTAAAAGAATTGTCTTGAAGGATATTGAGTACATTCCAGGTCTTTACAAGCTGTTTGATGAGGGCATTGTGAACTGTCGTGACCATGTTGTTCGTATGATTCAGTCAACAATGCTAGAGAAAAAGTTTGTGACTTTCATTGAGACTAGCATTAGTGAAGATGGCTCTATCACCATGACCAACGATGGAAACGGAATTGACATTGCTAAGCATCCCGAAAACAACTTGTGGATTCCTGAGATGGTATTCGGTCATCTTCGTACTTCTACCAATTATAACAAAGAGGAAAAGAAGATTGTGGGTGGTAAGAATGGCTTTGGTTTCAAGTTGGTTTTGATTTGGTCCGACTATGGCAAGATTGAGACGATTGACCATGTCCGTGGTCTCAAGTATGTCCAGGAGTTCAAGCGAAACTTGGATGAGATTTGCCCACCTGTCATTACCAAGGTTTCTACGAGCACCAAGCCGTATACCAAGGTCACATTCAAGCCTGATTATCGCCGTCTCGGTGTTCATGGACTTACAACAGATATGTTGGCGCTACTTAAGAAGCGAGTCTATGACATCGGTGCAGTGACGGATCATTCCATCAAGAAAATCAAGGTTGTCTACAATGGTGAAACTATTCCTGTTAAGAACTTTCAGCATTACATTGACATGTACATTGGCTCAAAAGAAGAGTCCAAGCGTGTCTATGAAATGTCAGACGACCGTTGGGAGTATGCGGTTGCCATGTCTCCTACTCATGAGTTCATGCAGGTTTCATTCGTAAATGGTATCTGCACATTCAAGGGTGGCAAGCATGTGGACTACATCACTGGTCAAATCATCCGTAAGCTATGTGATTACATTGAGAAAAAGAAGAAGATTAAGGTCAATGCGTCAGCAATCAAGGAGCAGATTGTTCTGTTCTTGCGTTGCGATGTGGAGAATCCTTCGTTTGACAGTCAGACCAAGGATTTCATGAACACGCCTGCCAATAAATTTGGCTCGTCTTGCACCGTCTCTGATACTTTCATTGAAAAGGTTGCGAAGATGGGTGTGATGGAATTGGCGATGTCCTTGACAGAGGCAAAGGAGAACAAGCTTGCCAAGAAGACGGATGGTTCCAAGACTAAAACGATTCGTGGTATTGCTAACTTCATTGATGCCAACCAGAGTGGCACTGCCGATTCCAAGGATTGTATCCTCATCTTGTGTGAGGGACTTTCAGCTATGTCTGGTATTGTTTCTGGTCTTTCTAGTTCTGACAAGAACACCATTGGTATTTACCCTCTCAAGGGTAAGGTACTGAATGTACGTGGTCAACAAGTTAAGAAGATTTCGGAGAACAAGGAGATTACGGACCTTAAGAAGATTCTGGGTCTGGAGACTGGTAAGACGTATGCTACTCTTGCTGATGTCCACAAGAATCTGCGTTATGGAAAGGTCATGTTCATGACCGACCAGGATTTGGATGGCTCTCATATCAAGGGCCTTTGTATCAACTTGTTCCATAGTGAATGGGCAAGTCTTATCAAGATTCCAGGTTTCCTATCGTTCATGAACACACCGATTCTGAGAGCCAAGAAGGGTCCCATGGTCAGGTTATTCTACAATGATGGTGAGTATAACCAATGGAAGGAAACAGTTGCTGCAACTCTTTCAACTTGGACTATCAAGTATTTCAAGGGTCTAGGTACTTCTACAGCTGCAGAGTTCAAGGAGTATTTTGCCAACAAGAAGATTGTTGACTTCGTCTATTCGGGTCAATCTAGTGATGATTCTATTGATAAGGTCTTCAACAAAGAGCGTGCGGATGACCGTAAGACCTGGCTAGAAAACTACGATAAGACAGCTTATCTAGACACTAGCCATCCCAGTGTGAATTATGAGAATTTCATGAACCAAGAAATGATTCATTTCAGCACCTACGATTGCGCGAGGTCTATCCCCAACATGGTGGATGGTCTTAAGATTTCACTTCGTAAGATTCTATTTAGTGCGTTCAAACGCAAGTTGACAAGCGAAATTAAGGTCGCCCAGTTTTCGGGGTATGTTTCAGAGCATTCTGCCTATCACCATGGTGAGGCATCGTTGAATGGTGCTATTGTGAACATGGCCCAGAACTTCGTGGGTTCTAACAACATTAACCTGTTGGAACCGAATGGTCAGTTCGGCACAAGACTTCATGGTGGTGATGACAGTGCTTCGGAAAGGTATATCTTCACGATGTTGAACTCACTAACTCGCTATCTGTTTCCAGATGCGGATGATGCTGTCTTGTCTTATCTTAATGATGATGGAACGATTGTGGAGCCCGAGTTCTATGTGCCCATTCTACCGTTTGCTCTAGTGAATGGTATTTCTGGTATTGGTACTGGATTCTCTTGCAGCATTGCACCCTACGACCCCAAGTTGTTGATTCAGTATTTGAAGCTCAAGCTCATTGGCCAAAGCACAGACGACATTGATTTCGTTCCTTTCTATGAGGGATTCAATGGTTCCATTCGTAAGATTTCGGAACAGAAGTACCTTATTAAAGGCTGTTATGAGAAGCTTGGTGAGGATAAGGTCCGTATTACGGAGTTGCCAGTTGGCTCATGGACAATGCCCTACACCACTTTCTTGGAAACATTGATGGATGGCTCTACAGATAAAGCTGGTAAGAAAATTGCACCGACAATCAAGGACTTTACTTCGGTCAGTACGGAAGTCGCAGTGGATTTCACGGTTGTCTTTCCCAAGGGCAAGCTAAGTGAGCTAGAAGCAAGTTCTGATGCAAATGGATGCAATGGCTTGGAGAAGCTCCTCAAGTTGTTCACGACAGTTAGCACCACAAACATGCACATGTTCAACAGCGATTGCAAGTTGCATAAGTATGGAACTGTGGAGGAGATTATTGATGACTTCTATGGTGTTCGTATGGACTTGTACAAGAAGAGAAAGGCACATCTGGTGGAGGCTATGGAGAAGAAGTTGGTGAAGCTGTCCAATCGTGCCAGATATATCCAGGAGACTCTGAAGGGTACTGTGGATTTGAGACGTAAGAAGGCGGAACAAGTCACTGAGTTGTTGACTGGCTTGAACTTCGCCCAACTGGATGGTGACTTCAAGTACTTGATTAAGATGCCTATGGATTCCGTTACGGAGGAGAATGTGGCGAATATTATGAAGGAGAAGACCGATACGGAAGCAGAGCTGGCCGCGCTCAAGGCGAAGACATTGGAGAAGATGTGGCTAGATGAGCTTGATGAGTTGGAGAAGCAGTATACAATTTACAAGGCTAAGCGTGTACATATTCAACATGGTAGTGGAAAGCCAACAGAGAAGAAGAAGGTAAATAAGTTGGTCGTGAAGAAGTAAATATATAAGATTCTATTAATATGGACCTAATACTAAAACAAAACAAAAAAATAAATTTATCCAATAATTTTTCATACAAGGGTTTTTATTTTTTATCCAGTAGCCCATCTATCATTAAAGACCCAAACAACAATGAAAACATTCTTGTATTAAGCAGGTGTAATCATAGATTTAATCAAAAAATGTGTAATCAACTTTTAACGTTAGATAGTAGTTTTAATGTATTGAACACAGAAATAGTGCCTTATGATTTTGTTCAACACATCAGACCAGATGGTTATGAAGACATTAGATTATTTGTTTATGAAAAACAAACATATTATATTGGGGTATTTAGAGAAAGAGGAGAATATTTTTTAGTTTCAGATATTTTTAATAAAGACATTGGATTTAGGTTAAATCACATTACTATTACATTTCCCACACATTTCAAGATTGAGAAAAACTGGACTTTTTTTAATTACAAGTCTAAACTAGCGGTCATTTATAAATGGTTTCCACTTTATATCTGCGAAATAAATTACACAGATAAAAAGCTATATTTAATTGAAGAAAGAAAAATGCCTGATGCTTTTAAAAGTATGTTTGGGTCAACATGTGGAGTACATTATGATAATATGATTTGGTTTATTGTGCACACAAATAAACAACGAAATTATTCTCATGCGTTTGTTGTCTTTGATAAGGAGATGAAATTAATAAAATATTCGGCTTGGTTTAAATATGAAACTACCAGAGAATTTTGCTATGGGCTTTTAATAGAAAATAACGAATTTATTATAGCATACAGTACTGATAACTCCACAACCAATGTATCTATTTATGATTATGAATACATAAAAAATAGTATACTTTGGAATATAGTATAACAGTATTTATATAATGAAACTCGGATTTATTGGATTAGGTATGGTAGGAAAATCTATTCATGATGTATTGAACGAAACATATGAGACTATCTGTTATGATATAAAAATAGCGGATTCTAATATTCAGGATGTATTGATATGCGACATAATTTTTATTGCTGTTCCTACTCTTGTTAATCATGATAATACATCAGACCTTACTATATTAAATAGTGTTATGGATGAACTGCATAAATTAAATTATGGCGGAGTAATTTGTATTAAAAGTACGATATTACCTGAAACAACCATTGGATATATAAATAAATACGATAATCCAAATATATGTTTTTGTCCTGAGTTCTTAAAAGAAAGGTCAGCATACAATGATTTTAAATACAATAACAAAATCTGTATTGTTGGAACCCTTTCTCAAGATATCTTTGAAAAGGTAAAAACTGTTCATTCTCAAATATGTAATGAATTCAGAATGGTTCAACCAACTGAAGCTGAATTAACCAAGTATTTTCAAAATGTTTATAATATGAATCGTATTGTTTTTGCGAATGCGTTTTATGAAGTATGTAAATCAAAAAACGTATGTTACAATAATATCATTGATAATTTATTGGTTCGTGGAGAAATAGATAGACATTATTTGAATTGCGATGAGAATTTACGAGGTCCGTCTGGACCATGTATTTTAAAAGATACATTAGTTTTTAATGAATATGTGAAAAAACTACCAAATAACAAACCCGGCATATTTCAAACACTAATAGATGATAGTAAATTATATCCAAAAACTGTTATTGGAGATACGCGCACAGAACTAGAATACTTTGGTAAGAATCTATGAGCGTTTTTTACTTTTTTCAGCCATTCGTCTTCTCATAACTGGCCACTTCTCATAATTTGCTTGATATTTTTCATATGCTTTTTCATAAGCATCCATATCTTCTACTAGTCCTGCTTTTTCTAGTTCCGCGTATTCTTCAGATTCTCCGAACTCTTGTTCCATATGTTCCCAATACGGATCCCATGGATTTTCGTCAATATAATTATCGCAAGATTCACAATATCCTATGCCATCTACATCTTTATGGTCGCCTATATAAATCTTACATCCATCAAATCCACCACGACACTTCTTGCGATATACACGCTTCTGTTTCGCTTCTTTATTCATATCAAGTTTACAATATTTGATATTAAGCATCATTAATCAATTTTTTTAATAATGGATAAACAGCCAATATTGCTAATCCAATAGGTAAAAACAATGGTTCATAATAATTTAAATATGTCCAAATCATAACAAAAATTACTGAAAACATTTTGTGACTTGGTATCATTTCATAACATTGCTCAGATCTAAAATAAATCCACAATCCACTAAATATCAATGCTATATATACTTTTGTATCAAAAGAAAGATATTTATCTAGTATCATTATATATTATTATTATAAAATGTTTACAGAAACATATTTACAAACCACAGACCCAAAACTTCCCTTTTCTGAATTTATCAAAGCACCCATTCTAACGAATATACTTGTCTCTGTTGTGTTTCACACCATCGTTTATAGTTCTTTCGTAAACCTATTGAGTTTTATTTTTACAGGAAAAATACTGTCTATGGCCATAAATTACAGACTGCTACTTTCTCTTCTTTTTATTATGGTATTTGGATTTTTTGCAAGGTTTCTCCATGTAAAAGAAATATATAAAGCTTATAACAATGATTTAGATAAAACACGTAGCCATTTAGATAAATTGTTTATTGGTTGGATATTTATTTCTTAGAATACAACTTTATATTATGTATTAATAATATAAATGAATCATAATAAAACACAAAAAAACCCAAAAAGAGCATGGGCACCCAATATACATTTATATTCTAATCCTCGTAAAGCACAGGCTCAAGCATATAAATATTTAGGTAAAACCGCGAAGCTTTATCCAGGTATTGTAAAAGGAAAAAAATATTCTATCTATGATAAGAAAAATGACCATTGGGTAAACTTCGGTCAACTAGGATATGAAGATTATACCAAACATCAAAATAAGAAAAGACGTAAAAACTACCTAACACGCTCTGGTCGTATTAAAGGTGATTGGAAAAAAAACCGTTATTCTGCTAATAATTTGGCACGCCATGTTTTATGGTGATTTATGCGAAGATTTTCATAATATTTCTCTAGGTAGTTTTTTTGACATGTTGATTTGTTATTCGTTAAACATATATACATTGCATGAATCTGCATAATTAAATGACGTATAATAAATTCGGTCAAAGTTGTCATAGTTGTAAGATACGGTGCATGCTTCACTACTATGGTCGCGTTGTCCATTCACAAACGACTTCTCAATAAGCATATCAGCTGCCCTACAAGCTGCGAATGAACATGTAACATGCACAATAGTATGGATATGTGGCATTTCAATAACGTATCTCTTTCCAGTTTCAATATGTTTGTAAACATCGGGGCCATAATTGCATTTCACCATAACACTATTTTCACCAATAGCGATGGGGGCAACTGCATGAGCAGTAACAACAGGAGTTTGAACATGCTTCAGACTTGGATTATAAACCTGGTCCATAATTTCTTGATAAAACCCCTCCTTACCAATCTTTTCAAGTTCCTCAGCCGTGAGTTGTTCTTTCTGTTTCAACTTCTGAATTTCTCCGAGCTTAATCAGACAACGGTTCTTTGTCGGAGGAATAGTTTCCATTTTTTTGACGCAGCAGCAAGGAATGTTTTAATTAAAGTTATTAAAAAATAAATTTAATTCAATTTTTTATTATTTTTTTTAATTTTTATTATTTTTAATAATATCTTTATTTTCTATTTCCTGTTTTATTAATGCATATTGACCACAAGGCCCGCAATGGTCTTCGTTAGACAAATCTACCTTTTGAATAATTTTTTTATCACAATAATCAGTATTCCATCTACCCATAGGTTTTGGTAATTCTTTTGGCATAAATCTTTTAACTATTGATATTAAAAATTTCATAATATCAATACTATGCGATTGTATTTATATGTTTTATAATATTGGATTATCCAACAATATCCTGTGTAATTTTTTCTCTGCAAACTGGACATTTATAACCATTCTGTTTTAATGTAACATTACATGTTGCACAAACACATCTATGACCACAGGGAATAAATGCAATTGTACTAGCAATAGATAAACATATGACACAATCCCCAGCGTCGTAGATCTTAATAGTAGATGTATCAATAGTAGGTGGTGGTGGATTCAAAAATGTCTGTTTCTCAACATCTGTCATAACCACAATATTGCTTCTTTTTATAGAATAAAACGGCTTACCATTTTGACGATTTGCCAATCGTATATCAGCATCAGGTACTTTATAAAACTTCCCTACCTCACGAATATCCTTTGGGAACGTACAATTATAATTATTGTTATATACATTGGTAAATCGTTGATTTTCTTGATTAATAAAACTATGAAATTTGATGCGTAGCTTTCCTGACTCTTTAATACAATACAAAATAATCATGGGTCTTTCTATTAATATATATATAAAAATACCTTTGTATCAATTTTTTAGTTTACTTTTTACATACTTTTACATAAAATAGTCAAAGGGAAAACAAGGAAATAAAGTCGGGGTCGTTTTCAAAAAAGGACAAAAATAAATGTCCATTTTTTATTTTCTGGAAATAGTTTCTAAAAAGGACCTCGGAATTTTGGTATTTAAAGCATAATGCAGTAAAATCCGAAAAAACACAATATAAGTGCGCTGCATAAGATTTTACATAGTTTTGCGGAGAATACTTTAGGCGTTTTTTCCCATTCTAAATTATAGAATGGAATTTACGCCAAAAAACGCCAAAGAATTTTTATGTATTTTTTGTAACCGTCAATGCTGTGATAATGATGATTATTTAACTCATCTTAATGAGCATAGAACTTTATTGAATGAAAAAAGTGCCAAAAAGAGCCAGGAATTTATTTGTAAGGAATGCAACTTTACATGCAGTAAAAATTGTGATTGGTCTAGACATATAGTGACTGCAAAACACCAAAATAGAACCAATTTCACTGAAAAAAACGCCAAACCAAAGTCAACCCATAAATGCAGTACTTGCGATAAAGAATATAAGGCAAAAAACAGTTTATGGTACCATATGAAAAAATGTCCAGGATTAGTCGTAAAACAACCTGTGCAAGAACCCTTAGAAAATAAAAGGTTAGAGCTTGATACGTCTAAGTCTTTGGAAATAATTACAGATTTATTAAGACAAAACAAAGAGCTACATGAACAAGTAATAGAGATGTCCAAAGAACCAAAAATCATAAACAATATCACCAACAACAACATCTCAAATTCTAATAACACCACAAATAACCAATTTAATCTCAATGTATTTTTAAATGAGGAATGTAAGAATGCACTGAATATAATGGATTTTGTTAGGTCTCTTAATCTTACAGTGCAAGATATAGAAGAAACTGGGAGATTAGGTTATGTTGGAGGTATGACCCGTATCTTTGTGAATGCTCTGAAAGATATGGATGTAAAGATGCGCCCCATACATTGTACGGATATAAAACGTGAAACAGTATATGTGAAAGACCAGGATACTTGGGAGAAAGATAACACAGAAAAGAATAAATTAAAAACAGCATTGAAACAGGTGGCTCGTAAAAATTTGCAGATGTTACCAGAATGGCAAGAGCAGAATCCTGATTTTAGAATCTTGGATACGCCTGAAAACCAACAATACATGCAAATTTCATTGAGCTCATTGGGTGCATATAGTGATGAAGAATCGCAAAAACAAGAAGATAAGATATTGAAAAATGTATTAAAAGAAGTGGTTATAGATAAAAAGGCTGCGTAATGATTAGTTACCAGAATCTACGACCGTAACCTAGTCCACCGTAACCTAGACCACCGTAACCTAGACCACCGTAACCTAGTCCACCGTAACCTAATCCACCGTAACCTAATCCACCATAAATAGGTCTAGATAAATATAAAAGAGCAAGTGGATTAGGTCCAGTTTCGTATTCGTAATAGTAGTAATCATCGCCGCGACCATGACTATGGCCATTATGGTGGCGATGACGATGTTCGCATCTGTCACCGCAGTGACTTGACCTAGAAGACTCACTACGGGGCATTCTATATATAATTGTCATATCAAATAAAATATATGAAAATTATAATTTATCTAAATCCTTTGCATATATGCATTTGTATATTACAAATCTAAATAAAAACTCAGAAAGGGAAATTATGTAAGGAGGTTAGAACCAATTTTTCAATTCTAATTGCTTGTAATTGCGATCGTGATGTAGAGGAATTGCCAAAGGAACAACCAATGTACTAGCATCAATACGGTATTTTACATATCCAACAGCTTCATTATAAACTGTAGGGACAGCATAATCAAGAACCAATTTATTGAGGCGCTCAATTTGCTCGGTAATCTTATCTGGGTAATGCTCGGCATATTGCATGTAAATACTGCGCATGATAATTTTAAGAGTATCAATATTTTGTGGAGCAATTACGTATTGTTTTGCAGACATTTCGTAGACACCTGCACGTAATCCATTCTGTATGATTTGAATGTTCGCTGCGGAGAAAAATGTATTTGAAAGAACACTATTTTCCCATGTTCCAGCTAGAGCTTCGCGATATTCAGTTGCCTTGTTTTTGACAGCTAAACGTTCTTGCATTCTAAATACTACGTCTGGTGACTCTGGTTGAATAATGTTTATTCTGCCGTTATAATTTTTAACATCAATAATTCTACCTGTTGAATTAATATCACTTGGTACTATTTTGGACATCTTATAAACTTAGGTCAGAAATAATTTAACAAGGAACAGTCTAAATATAAATAGTTGTTTAGCAATATGTGTTATTATTAATACATTATTAATAAAAGGAGGGTTCGCAAGGGAACCTTGGTTCCCTGCTATATTTAGTAAATTTTATTTGTTCTAATAGTATATATCATGGATGTCTTTTATTTAATCGTATTAGGAATCGCTGTAGTTTTATTAATTATAATATTAGCATTCATAGGCGTTGGAATGAGTAAGAGAGGGAACGGAGGTCCATGGCCTCCTGTTGAGTCTACTTGCCCTGATTATTGGTCTATTGACCCATCTGACTCAAATTATTGTTTAATTCCTCCAGCTGGAAGCCGCAATGTTGGAAGCATTTACAGTGGAGGCTCTGTAAGTTCAACTTTTGCTCAATCAAAAGGGTACGATGCAATCAATAATAGAATAAATTTGAATGACCCTTATTATATTACGTGCAATAAACAGAAGTGGGCAAAGAAATGGGGAATTTATTGGGATGGATATAGCAATTATAATGGATGTAAATAATAAAATAAATCTAGCGTTTGATTGAAATCTAGTGTTTGATTGAAATCTAGTGTTTGATTGAAATCTAGTGTTTGATTGAAATCTAGTGTTTGATTTCAATAAAATCTAGCACTTGATTTGGTCTTTAATAATCTCATCAAACTCTTCCCGTGATTTTTTAGAGAGGGCTTCGCTAAACTGTACGATTAAATTAATTTTCCTATTTTTTTCAGTATAGTATTCTTTAATGATATCTTGGTTTATATGTTCCAAAGTATGATTATTATCCTCTAAGAACTTCTCAAAGTCATCGCCAGATTCAACTATTGCATTAGAATATTTTAGTAATAACCATGCGCTTACAGGATTAATTGCGATAGATTTTATATATCGTGCAGCAGAAATTTTAGACGCAATTATAAATAATATAGAGCGCAATACTTTATTATATTTTTTCCCCTCTTCCGTGGTGTCTGTTTTAGAATTAATAAGAACCTCTCCAGTAGGTGAAATTACTAGTTCAATAGTAGATACGCATTTTTCATCGGGTTTAGTACAAAGTGCCAATATTAATGTTTCGTAAAATTTGCAACCAATACATACATGACCAGTTTCGCTATATCGCGTAACATTCTCAGTAAATTCATGAAATGGTTTTAATTTAAAAGTTAAATGCGGGCATTTAGCTTCAAGAACCCTGTTTAAAGAATTTATTTCGGATTGCGCATGACCAAGGTCAATATCAGGAACACATGATTTTAACAACACAGCATCCTTACACAAATCAGTATTCCTTGTCATCTTTTTCTTTTTTTTAAGGGCTTTCTCAAACGTATCCTTTGATTTCTCTGAAATAGGTTTATTCTCTAAATGAAACATAACATAGTTACCAATTTTATTTTGAAATACGACATGTTTACTGGCGTTATCCATGTAATTTACACATGTATTACCATCGGGCAATTCAAATTCTATTTTATAAATGGATTTACCAAGGTGTTTATTAGGTAATTGAGTTATTTTATAATCGGTGTCTACTTGAGCCATTCCAATAGAAATAAGGGGGGAAGAGCTTCTAGATTTTTTACTTTTTGTTGCCATTTATATAATGGTAACAAAAAAAGAACCTATTCTAATAAGGAAGGTTCTAAAGGAGAAAATAATGGACGTAGGTTCCTTTATTCTTTATTAAATTTAATAACAGTAGCCTTTTCGCCAAAAACATGGTCTATTTTATTAAGAGCAACAGGATAATTAAAGACTGACAATATACCACTGTCGGATTCGTTTAATTCAATTACCTCATTCTTCAATAATTTCAAATTACGTATTTCGGGGTATAAATCTTTGATTTGCATATCCATAGCGGTTTTCAAAATACTAGGATTTTCAGTTGTCTCATATTCTTTCAATAAATCACGTATCTTCTCAATTATAATAAAAATCTCATCTGATTTCTTTTGCACCATATCCTTCGTGTGTTTATTGTCATACAATTCGTTGTATCTATTCAATAAATCAATATAGATTTTACTATTAGCATTATACGTATCTAATTCCTTCTTAAACAATTCAACAGATTTCTCCTCACTTGTATAACTAAACAATGTATCTAATTTTTGTCGGATAATAGTATCTTTAACATCCGTAATTTCTTCTTGATAGATTTTTAATATATAAGGTAAATTAACGGTTTTGCCATTAAATATTTTGATATTGAGATTACATGGATTACCTTTATCACCACAAATAGCAGTATATTTATTATCAATGCGATTAGAGAAAATCGTTCCAACTGGACGTTTGCAATTTATACATGGTGGTTTTACAGATAAAGCAGCTAGTCTCCCTAATTTACGACTAGGCTCTTTTTTGAAAGCATCTTTCATCATTTTGCTGCGTCTAGTTTCATATTCACGTTTTATTTTAAAAAACTCATTTAACGATTCCAAATAGTTTTTATGATTTTTCATTTGGTCTTCACTGTCTTTATTTTCAGCACGTAATTCAGGTAAAATAGAATTACGGAATTCAATACTGGGTGTATTTTCCATTTTGAAATCAACTACACCTGTAGGTAAATTCTCAATTAACGTTATTTGATTATTAGAGATATTAAGTGATTTTAATTCAGTCAAACCGTCTAAATTAAGACGTTCTAATTTGTTGTTATCACAAATCAGCTCACGAACAGTGACTGGGATTTTTTCCAGGTCCTTAATTTTATTATTGGATATAATAAGTGTTTGTAATTCGGCCAAGTTAGATATGTCTAATTTGGTTAAATGGTTATTAGAAACGTTTAAATGTTTGAGAGAACTAGGTAATTCATCCAAAGTTATCAATAGATTTCCACTGCATTCAAAGTGTAATAATCCTTCTGGTAAATTATCAATATTTGTTATTTGCCCATCTTTTAAAATAATAGTTTTCATGTTACCATATCCGAGTTCTTTTAATACTGAGAAATCCAAATCACCAAACAGGGCTTCATCTATATGTAACTCTTTAGAGCTTTTGGTCATACTTTCTAAAATACTAATTAATTTATCCTGGGCAGTATTATTTTCTTTAATAATTTCTTCACGTTGTTCTTCCATTTATACTATAAACAGATATTGTATATAATATTATATCCGAATATAATATTATGGTTTGTGATTTTGTAGTTTACGTTTATTTGGAGATTAAACATAAAGAAGGATTGGCTTATATAGAACTAGCTAGACGACAAGAATGGTACTGCGATTGTCTAGAGCCAAACATGGATAGTGATGATGAAGAGGATAACTATATAAGAAAATGTGATGAATATTATAAATCCTTTCTAAAACCTAGTTTTGAACCTATAATGATATATAATGGAGAAAGGTTTATGAGGGACATGTATGGTGAAAAATATTTAACTTTAATATATGAGAAAGTTAATGAAGTTAAGTATTGGAGAGATATTGGAACATTCTTAAACATAGATGATATTCAACAAATACGTAAAATAGAAATCCGTGAAAAAACAACATTATAGTTTTCGTTTATTTCTCCTCATGGATTTTCTTTTTTTATATTTTCTCCCTCCTTGACTCCTTAATTTTTGACTTTTACGAATAACACTTTGTCTTCTAGCGCTAGGTCGCCCATTTTTGATACTATCTAAAATAGCTATTTTTTTATTTTTAATAGTTTCACATAATGTATCTTTTGGAATACCCTTCTCATCAAGATTGTCTATGTGCATTTTTCTAAACGTATCTGAACATCTATTTTGTAGTAGTTCATAATCTTTTGCCAAAAGCTCACATGTTGATTCGTTACAACAGGTTTTATTCTTTAAATATTCATAATGCGCAAATATTTCATTCTTTTTTTTTCTATCAAGGTAGCTTTCGTAATCACAAGCCATATATTATATATATTATATATAATTTATTTTACTCACCCATGTTTGTTAGACTAACTCCATTCCAGATAATTCGTGCATCATACGAATGCTAGTGGTTTCCACTAAAAGACCATTTGCATAAACACCATAATTCATGCGTTTATCCTCATGTTCAAGGGCAAAATGCCAGATATTGTGAAGACCTTCTACTTCATAAGGTTCAGAGCGGTCATCTAAACAAGCCATTAAACGGTATTTTTTGTCAGTAACCATGATACGACCAAGCGCATCAATAGTATCCTCTTTTTGTTGGTTAGTAAGGTCTTTTACCAATACAGAGTGGCATCCAGTGACTACCAAATCCTCGGTTAATTCGTGTAATTTATCGGAAGAATATTTGTAGAGACGATTTTTACTACGCAATTTGTTAGAAGGATTATAGATTTTGGAATGGCCGATAGATTCAATAGGTACGAGTCCATGAAGACGAGTCTTTACTAAATCGCCTTTACGAAGGTCTTTTACAGGTACATATTTACCATCACCAAGGATAAGAGTATCTTCGTGGAAGCATAGGTTTGGAACAGTTAATGCGGGTAATGTATTTTTATATACAGCATTATTACTATTAAGCGCAGTATAAAAATCAGTTCCAGAAATAACCATACCGTAGTTCATGAATCCATTATTGATATAATTACTATCTAAAACAGAACCATCTGCAATGCTAATTGCTATAATTATACTACTATTATTAGTGCCGTAATTAACAATAGTTCCGTAAATAACATTATTATGAATATTTATAAATGGAATAAAATCGTTTATATTAACCCATAATGGATTTACTACTGTTCCGTCTGCCATATTTATTTTTGCTACACCTGTATTTGTTCCTGCATACATGTAACTACCAGAAATAACAAGGTCATAAATTTGATAATTAGATAAACCACTACACCAATTTGCATTTGCAATAGAACCATCTGACATATTTATTTGTACAATACTGCTATTACCATTATTGTCATATCCAGTACTAGCATATAAATAGTTCCCTGAAATTGCAATACCAAATACTCCAGGTAAACCTGGGCACCATCCCATATTAAAAAGAGAGTTGTTTGTTAAATCTATTTTAGATATGCGACCATTTTGGGGATCTGCAACATATAAATAATTTCCAGAAATAGCCATTTGCCATAACGTGTAACCGCCGAATCCATTATCAAACCAAGACGAATTATTTACTGAGCCATCAGCCATGTTTATTTGTTCAATAATTCCGTTTGCAGTTGACACATACATGTAAGAACCGTGAATTATTAATTCATTAGGTACATTTCCTAACGAATTAGACCAAAACGCAACCATTGGTCTAACACGAGAGGGTTCAGTCGTAGTAGTTTGCCAGGGAAAGGACATCTTATATACTTTCTAAATATTTTATTTAATACGGAGGCATTACATTGATATATGGTAAGTCTGTTATTCCGCTCACCTGACTTTGCTGCCGTTCTTTCTTATCTTCCTGATAATAACGAATCTTGGACATTATATAAGACTGGTCTTTCATCATCTTTTGTTGTTTCTCATAATCCGTTAATTTTTGTTTACTGCAATAATATAGGACCAAAGCAACAATACCTACAAAGAAAAAAAGCACACCAAAATTAAGAGCATAATAGTAAATAGAAACACGATTTGTATGGCATTTTTGTAGTGTATTAAATAAATAGTTTTTCGCTGAATTCTCAGTTAGCCTAGCACTTTCCATATTCAAAATAATTACTAATGTATAATTATTTTGATGATTTTTATTATAACAACTATACTAAATCAGGAAGAACCACATCTTTTTCTATAGAATAAGGTAGTAAGATACAGCAATATAACTAAGTATGGCTAAAACAATAGAGACGACCCAAATAGGAATTACAGTTTTATGGCGATATCCTACACCAAATTCACGAAAACTACCATCTTTATCATAAACTAGTCCTGGTTTCAATAAATGCACTAGAGTAAACAAGACCAGAAACAAGAATATTGTAACATTCAATTTATGATATCTTACAAAACCTTTTAAATACATAAGTTAAAATATCCGAATATATTTTTTAAAGTGAAAAATTGATATAATTCAATACAATATATTAGATTACAAAATCATTCAAAATGTTCTTTAATCGCGTATATTACACAAGTAGACAGACATATCGTCGTCTAAAGTATAATAGAAAGATTATGACATTCAATAGTCCAAATGGTGGACAAGGTGGCCCTAATTTTGATTATATTGTAACTGTGTTTGTATTGGGTTCTGGATTCTATTTCTTAAATAAAAAGAGCTAAAAATTTCCGTCTTCATCATACTCCCTATCTTCATCATAATAAGCACCATCCATAAAATTTTCACCCAAATTACCTAAGTCAACTGCACCACGATTATAAATATCATCAGCATCTTCACCTTCAGGGTCTACTACAATATCATCCGCATCTATCATGCCTTCTGTATCTACTAATTCTAGTTGTTCACCCTGATTTAGCATCTCATCAATTTCTCTGTCAAATGTTTTTTTATCATATTGATACAAACCCTTTTGTTCACCCACATTCCAGCGACCAATTCTGTAGTTTTTCAAATCATTCTCTACAGCACGCTCTTCAATACTCATATTACCTAATCTCTCAATAATACCCTGTTTTTCAACATCTTTATCACGCTTTACTTTCTGCATGATTTCCTTATATGTCAAATTAATTACATCTTTATTATCTTCTTCTACATTCAAAAAACAAAGCAATAGAGCGGCAACACGTTTTTTCAATTCATCCAAATCACCTGTTACAATTTCCATTTCATTTAAGTCATCGCCTAAGCCAGTTAAATCATCAGACATTGAGCGACCACCACCGCTTAACAAATTTGCAGGATTAGCTAGGTCACGTATTTCTTTTCTATGTGATTGCTTTACGGTCTGAACATCAGCACGTAGAAGGTCGGGGTCATTAGCACATACAATATATTCATATATAGCAGAGTAAAAACAGTAAGTATATAGTAAATAAACAGTGGGTTTATCAAATAGACAATAGAAAGAGCGGATTCGCTCACCTTCAACATCATCACCCATGTCTTTCACAATTTCAGTGAAGAATGGCAAATTCTGTAAGAACATAGGCAAATCGGCCAAACGAACATCAATCTCCTGCAATAATCTCATAAGAACAGTATCTCCTTTGAATTTCTCTATTTTCTCATAATATTGGTCAATGAATTTACTAATAATTTCCTGATGTTTCTCTGAGAAACCCCAGTGTTTGGGAACGTTTTTATAGAACCCACCATCATTCAATAGAATAGAGGGATATACCTTAGACATGTTTTGAACAGCATTATTAATAAACTGTGTAACTGAATATAACCCTTCGTCATAATAAAGACCGCTCTCTTTCATAGGAATATCCGATTTCCATTTATCCACATTGGTTAAAAACTCATGTAATTTTTGGTATTTTGATTCCGAAAGGTTACCATAAGTTCCAAAGAACTGTATGATTTGCTTATATAAATCACGGTTCGTAATAATCAAATAGTTTTTCAAATCGTTCAATTCATTAGTGATATCGTAGGACATGCATTTGGGTTTATATTGGTCAAATATCTTGAATAAAGCACGGCGCAATGGTTCATCCACAATCGTTGAATGTTTGGTCTCTAAATGCTCTAACAAATCCTTCATAATAGTTACCTTAGTAACCTGAACTGGCTTATCAATAACAACAATATTATCATTGTTTACCATAGTTATCAATTGTTGCAAATGGTCAACTTTGAACTGATGTGCGTGAGTTTTCATGTGTTCTATCTTCTCATAAATCGTCCAATGACTATTATATCTGGCTGGTTTCTCATTACAAATAACTTTGAATTTCTCAGGAATAGGGCGATTCTTATCAAAATTGCAATAATGAATAATAGCTGAATAAATCAACTCAACATCGTCCATGTTATTTTCAGAAACCGATGCATAACGAACTCCAGAGAAAGCAGGATGATATAAAAACGGAGGTGTAGCTGCTTCTCTAGCCAGTTTGGCTAGTCCAGCTAATTTGGATGTAGAAACAATGTATTGAGCTATTTTATCATTTTCATCATTAAAATAAGAAATAGGATTGGTAAGCGCAAGTTTATCATTGCAACAAGCATTCTCAACAAAAGGAATACTAGCAGAATTTTTCAATACCAAGTCTTTTGTTTTAACAATAGTATTTATGCATTCAATAACACCATAACCATACTGTGTCATTTTACTTTTGATAACACCAATAGAATTATGTTGGTCTACGGAACCTTTACGTAAATCATCTTTGAACATAGACTCAAAGTCACTGGCGACATTATGTATTGACTTGATTACCGAGAAATCTACTACTGGTGGTAAATAATGTGTCCATTTCGTAATTTTATGCTCTTCGGGAGCCACCAATTCAGGATTTAATATCATGAATTCACGCTTCTTCACATAGAGGTCAAGTACATCGCCACGTTTCATAATATAGTTATCAAAAATATCCTTCATGCGTTTCACTAAGACATCAGGTTTAAGTTTGGATATAGCATTCCATGGTTCAATATCTTTATTCTTGGATTTTTCTAACACACATGCCAAATATTGTAATCCACTCATATCTTCAACGCCACCAGCTAATGGATAGCCACTGAAAGAACGAATACATCCAGGCATAGTTTTATTAGTTTTAAAGGATGGAACAGCAGTTTGAATAGCAACAAACACAGTGCATGTAATAATAACAATGCGGGTTTCATCGCGGTAGTTTTTATAAGGTTGTAATGCTTTACCCTTTTCTTTGAGGTTTTTATCAGAACGTTTCTGGTAAGCGGCTTCACTAAATATAGCCTTATCAAAAAGCTCTCTAGACATTGTTAAAATCAAATCTTCAATTGCGTCAATAGGAATATCAATGTTACGGCAAATGGTGTTGGCTACGTTAAAAATAACCTCACCAACTTCGTTCTCAAATACGCGTTTTTCCTTTTTCTTATTCTGTTCCATTACGACTTCACCCAGGTCTTTTTCAATAATGTCATTTGTTGTGATATGATATCCAGATTGATCAAACCCTTCTTCTGTTGAAAATGTTTTTTTGCGAAGAATAAAGCCACTGTGTTTATCAACTTCTGCGTCTCCATCATCACTTTCAACACCTACTGTATGACAAAGTTCATCTAATTTACGCAAATAATCTCCACCAGAAACAAATGTTTTGGCCAAAGTATGGATAGAAACAGGGAACAACTTTGTATTGGTATCCTTGCAATATAACCAATTTTGGTCTTCATCCAAGTTATCTACCATAGGTTCACGGCAATAGGTCTCTGTGAATCTGCAAATATCATATTGTTTCTTTACGAAGTCATCTTGACCTAAAAGAAGGTCACGCAATTTCATGTGAGGAGAAATAATAATATCATTTACATCGGCCATATTACCTAGGGCGAAGGCTAGACGTGTAGCCTTAAACATCTTGATTTCATCCAAACCCTGTAATTTCTTAATCATTTTAAGACCGTTATGTATAGCTTCTTCCAACTGTTTTTCTAATTCTTCCACATTCACATTGTAACGATTATCAAATTCGCCCATCATCTTCTTCTTGGCAATTGTTTTCATACGCTCATACGCGTCATCTGTTGGTTCACAAACATTATTTGAAGGGTTCTTGTAGCATTTCTCACTGACATTGCAGAAAATAGTATTGGTATCTAAGAAAGCTTCTTCATCAATATCTTTGTCTTTCACCCATGTTCCTTTTAAACGGCGATAATACTGGATTTTCTTACGGGCATCGGCTTCAATCGCCATAGCCTTCTTCTCTTTTTCGGTTAATTTCTCTTCATCCATATCTTTGGGCAATTCAGGTTTAATCTCCAAAACAGCATAATCAGCATCAGCTACCAGTTTTTTACCAGCAATAAGTGTTTTGGCTAATTCAGGTGCCATTGCACGTGGGCAATCATGTTTATCTACTAATGTTCGTTCTAAGAATTCCACAAATAGCTCGGGTATCATGCTTGATTTTTCTTTCTTGTAGCGTTTCATGATATCATAGGGAGTATCATCCAGATCAGTGTCAAAAAAGACTTCGTCTTCCTCATTATCCTTTTGCATATCACGGATACTGGAATAACGTTTGGCCAAATATTTGCGCCCACAATCCGCAGGTTTTATTTTTTCAGCATCGCTCATATCATCCACATTAGGCTCTGCTAAGATATCTAATAATTGATTGGGTGTCATTAAAGATATCAAAATAGAAGTGATTGTATTGGTGTAAAGAGTTGCGTTATCACAATGAATGATATTTTTTAATATTTCAGAACTGGAAACAGTCAATCCTGACTTATCATCCATGTTCTTAAGATGATAGGCTTTGAAAAACTCATCTGTAAAGTCCTTTTTCTCAGTAAGCAAACGTAATATAGGATTAGGTTTTGATTCAACATTGTATTTTGCATTACGCAGAGTAGCAAATTCAAAAGAGCGTTTCTCAATTTCAGTACGTACTTCGGCAATTCGCTCTTTAATAATATGACGTACTTCCATGTATTGTTTATAAGAAACATCGGATGCATACACCATAAAGGGTTCTAATTGTTGAACTACGTCCACAAAAGAAAGCTTATCTTTCAAATATTTGCGAATAAGACGTATTAGAAAACGAGTCTTGGGTATAATAACATCTAAAAATTTATTCATCTTATCTTCGTCATCTACATTGACTTCCTCATTATTTAATATGAATTCATGTATACCAGAAAAGAATGCTGTTTTACTATCTTTCTCCATCTGCTCATAATTTAATTCTTTGGATAAATCGCTGATAACGTGGGGAACAATATCTAAGTTTTTGCGGAGCAAGCGGAACAACATAAAATAATTTTGATGTAAAGTCGCCTTATCCAATATACTTGTGGATGGCAATTCAATCGTGGAGAAACGAATAATAGATTCTGGTAATGTAATAATAGATTTTACAGTCATTTTGTCGTTGGGCGTCATGGGTTTGCGTAAGAATATACTTTTTCCAGTTTTTAGAACCTGCTCTTCCAATTTACTGTAACCCAATGTATATCTTTGAATAACAAATTGACGTCTTGAAGCGTTATTTTTATGGTAGACCGTGCTGTAGAATTTCTCCAAGTTATCCACGATAGAATCAATACCTGCTAGTACTGGTGTTGTATGCAAAAATGTATCCATATGGAGAGGGGATTCAAAAGGTGTGAGAGATTTTTGAATACGGTCATACATACTAGAATATTGGACGCTAGGATCCTTAGAATTATTTTTGTAATATTGTTGTTGTTTGGCTTCAATTCTGCGCAATTCTGTACCAGAATTCTCAATAATAACTTCGGGGTTTTCTAGGGACACATCAATATCGTATAATTTACGACGATTGGTAACAACAGGTACAATCCACTGTAATTTCTTATCCATTTTCTCAATGTGTTCTATGAGTGGTTTATGTGCTGCACCCACCTCTTTAATATCATAGACATTATCGTTCTTATCAAACTTGGAATACATTGCTCGTAATTGTTTATAGCGTTCAATAAGAAGATGGATATTATCAAGAACTAATTTATTACGTTGACTGTTGGGTATAGTGGACAAAAGCTCATCCATTAAATCATTGACTTGAACATCAATACCGAAACGTTGGTTACCTTCTGGTATTTCTACGAGCTGGGCGATTTCGCCTAATTTCTCACCGAACACAATACCTGTGGATTCAACATACAAATCATGTAATTCATCACGGATGTTCTTTTCAGCTACTGCACCCTTGGGTATAGTAATCATAGTCTCGCCAGATTCCGTATATTCAATGGTGGCCAAGTCGTTGGCAGGGTCATAAAGTTCACCTTCTTCTAAGTCACCCTTAAGCATAGCCAATGTCGGAACTTTTAACATAGCAGGCTTATTGCGTATCATAATTTTTTCAATAGGAATATTTTCAGGAAGACCCTTGTAACCGAAGTTAATGTAAATAGTTTTTAATTCAGGGAACGTAGTGATTTCAATCATATCTTCTTCTAAATTACTTATTTCACCGCTGATAATTGCAGGTATTTCACCGCCGAAATGAATGTCAATCCATGTGCGAGGCAATAAATTATTTTGTCTGGCATACCCCTTCTCTTCACTACGACTAAGCAAATTAATCTGAATAATGGACTCGTCAGATAAATTACCATCTTCAGATATGTTTATTTTGTAGTGTTGATAATTAGTAACATCAATCATTTTTATTTTTTCATTATCAATATACGTAATTAATGCACTCATTTCATGAATTTCAGGGTTCGTAGGAGCAATAATTTCAATAATATCACCAAATTCTAAAGTAATAGAAGTATCGGGTTTATCTGGAGAAAGATTACGTGTTTCTAATGATTGAACCACAGTTTCTTTCTGGGATAAAGGTGAATCATTATCCGAATTACTTTCTACTTCTGAAGATTCAATAGACGGACTTGTTTTCTCTACTTCTTCGTCATCATCCATATTATATAACAAATATATAATATCCATCTAAATTATATTTTGTCACATAGATTTATTAGTATTATAAAATATAATAAACAAGAGACTATTAGAAATATATAATCATATATGAGGGAGGAATTAGAAAGTAGAATGGTAGTTAAATACCATTTTAATTTAGATAGCACGTTTAATTCAGAAAGTATAAAAACAGAAAAAATAAAAAAGAAATGCTATTATACACCAGCATCTACATATTTCATTTTAAACTACGACAAGCATTTTATTTCATTTGACGATGTTAACACAGGTCTGTACAGGTCTATTATTTTTTCATATCCTGACAAAGATATTATGTGTTTTTCACCACCCAAGTCTATTACCCAACCCGTATTCATGAGTAGGTATCCAAAGCCTAGTGAAAATATCTGGATAAACGAAGCTATTGAAGGTGTTTCTATCAATTTGTTTTTTGATAGACACATAAAAAAATGGATGATTGCGACAAAAAGTTCAATCGGAGGTAAATATTGGTTTTATGGTAAATCTAACCCAGTAGTAAAACAACCAACATTTTTTGATATGTTTATTGAGGCATTACGAGGTGAGCCAAACGACGAATTGAATGATTTGGCTGTATTAGATTGTTTAAAAAAAGATCATTGCTATAATTTTGTTTTACAGCACCAATCCAATAAATTTATTCTGCCAATCAATACAAATGCGCTATATTTGATAGGTGTTTATAAGATAAACATAGTGGAAGTAGAATATATTCCTCAAAGGGAATATGAGACATGGCCAGAATTCAGAGATTTAATAGGTATTATTCATTTTCCAAAGCATTATGATGTATTGAGTTACGATGACTTACCAAACAATAGGTTAACGAAAGGATATATGATTACAAATATGGAGACTGGAGAAAGAATGTGCATTAAAAACAAGCAGTATGATGATTTAAAAGCATTGATAGCGATAAAACCAGAGATTCAATATCACTTTCTATGTTTATTTAGGATTGGAACGGAAAAAATAGATGAATATTTGAATTTTTTTCCGAAGATGAAAAAGGAATTCTATTTGATGCGGTATTTTCTGGACCAGTTTATGAAAGGTGTGCATACTGCGTATTTATCAAAATACGTTTATAAAGAGAACACACCAATTTTAGCGAAATATGAATCCCATATTTATAAAATACATCATACGATGTATTTGCCTGTTTTGAATAAACGAACAATAGGGAAAGTTCGTTATAGAACAGTTGTAGATTATTTCAGTAGAATGGAGCCTAGAGAGTTGATTTACATATTAAATTGGGATGCAAGGACAGATAAATTATAATATTTAGGGTATATATAGTAAATATTATCATGGTAAAAAAAATGAAAGGAGGTTTTGATTGGACTTTTGGGTTTGGGGCACAAGCACCAGCACCAGCAGAAAATGCACCAGCAGAAAATACTGTTGAGACAAAAAAACCACAAGCACCATCTACGGAATTTTCTTTTTTAAACCCATCATCATGGATTGGTTCTTCTACACCAACACCAACACCAACAGCAACACAAGGAGGTGGTCGCAAAAGAAAGTCTGGTAAGAAAGCTAAGAAATCATCTAAACGTAAGACAGCACATAAGAAGAAATAAATAATTATAAAATACAAATAATTATTTATTATTGATGATACAAATCAGATAATTTGCATAAGTTTTGAATATATTTAAGAGCATGGGTTTTATTTGTTTCATCCATTTCACGAATAGGACTACGAATATTGTCTATCATTTTCATTATTTCTTCAGACTTATTTAAATGAGACAATTCAGACCCATAATCCTTATCAATAAAGAAAGTTAAATTACCTTTGTTAATAACATCTTTATATGGCAAAAATACAAAGTTGTACCAGGATTTGATAATGGCCGTGGGGTTGGCACGTTTAATAGTTTCAAATGAAGTTTTCGCATAAGATATTTCTTTATTTTCTGGAAAAACACGTAATAAATCATCAAGAAATTCAAAGAAATGGGTATTAAATGCACGAAGTAAAGTGGTCTTATCTGTCATATTAATTATATTTAATTCTGTCTATTTTTTTATATAATTTTAATAATATTAATTAAATAAACGGTTGCTTAGGAACAATCTGAGCAACCTCATCCATACGTTGTTGTTGCAATGTATCTATTGTAACGCTATTTGATAATTTGTCTGGCCTGTAGTTATCAGCAGGTGTCTCAATAAATTTAATATCATCACCAGCACTAACATAGTTATACATTTGCCGATTCCCACCACGACCCTTTGCGCTTAATTCATCAGGACTCATATTATACATAGTGTATTGTTCAGAGACAATATTGGTTCCTCCATTAGAAGGCAGTAGCGGATACGCCATAGGCTCACCATTGTAATTAGTTGCTTTTTCGTTAAGAGATTTCATTTCAGGATGATAATGCTTTAATATGTCGTCACCCATGAGTACTTTATAATTTTGTTTTATCAATAGAAGAGACGGAACACTGTGAATATTAGGAGGCATAATTACCTTACTACTGTTCTCTAAAACAATATAAGTCTGGCCATTTTTAGGGTCGGTAACACGTTTATCTATACAAATAAAACTGATTTTGCCAGACATGTTTGCTTTTACTAAAGTTTGTAATAGTTTTTGGGAATGTTTACAATAATTGCTATAATATAAAATATCCATTTGGGAATTATATTATATAGTGAAAATCAAAATCTTAGTATTTAACGAAGGACCTTTATCTTTTAAGAGAGCACATTGTATGCAACAAGCGGTTTTGGAAATACCAGAAAAAGTAACCAAGACAAATAGCTATTACATTAAGCCAATACATGAAATTGGTCTTTCTTGTTAATCCAAAGTAAATGGAAGGGATTAAAAATAAGATAAGATAAACAAATCCTAAAATAGAAAGAAAATAAAACCAGACACAGTATTCTTCGCCGAGAGGGCCGAATAAATAATCCATTGTACTATTAGACATCTTTATAGTTTATACGAAGAAAAATATTAGAATTTACTAAATCTTTCTCAAAATTATTTTCAATTATAATATACAAATTATAATAAAGGTATCACCAATTACAATTCTATAGATGTCAACAAAATACTTCGTATTGTCTAAACCTAAAAATACAAACCAAAGCATTGCGGACAATACAGATAATCAGATAATTCATTTAAATGATAACAGACTTTGTTATTTTTTACCGCAGAATATTATGACGTATTATTGCGAACATGGACTTTTTGAATTGCGGTTAATGGAATGGTGTAAGATTTTCTGTAATAAAGATAAGACGTTTTTAGATATAGGTGCACACACGGGAACATATACACTTTCTTTTAGTGGGCTATCAAAAGAAGTATATAGTTTTGAGCCTCAGAAAATGACATATTATGCTTTATGTGGCAGCGTTGCTCTTTCAAATTTACAAAACGTAACGTGTTTAAATATAGGATTAGGCTCACAAGAACAGGTTGGAAAAAACGTACTAAATATAGTTAGCGATGATGGTGGAGGCTCAACACTGCATGTTCAAGATAACGTTAAAGTGTTACGTAAAGAAGAAATACAAATAGATACACTAGATAATGTTGTAAGAGCATATTCTATTTCTGATGTAGGATTTATAAAGATGGATGTAGAGGAAAATGAATATTATGTTCTTAAGGGTGCTGAAGAAACATTAAAAGCATCTAATTATCCTAAAATATTATTTGAATGTAATGACAGAGACAAGAACAAAAATTTGTTTGATTATCTAGCAATTCTAGGTTATAATGTTATGGAATTAAGCGGTGTTACGAATATGTTTCTAGCTACTAAATAAAAAATTGATTTTTATTAGCATTGCATAACTGTTAATAAAAAATGGAGGTCTCTTATTATCGTATCAAGTTTTCCAACTATTACGCAGTTAATGAATATGAATGTCCAGTTGCATATTTCTTTAAAAAGCATGCATTTGGACACTATTTGCCGATTCCTAGGTCAAAACGCTATTTGAATGATGAATATGTTGCTGTTATACCCAGTAAACTATCGGATGAATTTATTGATATCTTAGTGAACGAGGAAGATTGTAAAGTAACCCTATTAAAAAAGGAGGAATATAATTATGAAAATTTTGAGAATACGTATGTTTATGAGATTAATGAAAGGGTTGGTGGAATAAACGTTACATCATTGGCTGTGTTTAAGCGTCTACAATAAATTGTTGGCGTCTACAATAAATTGTTGGCGTCTACAATAAATTGTTGGCGTCTACAATAAATTGTTGGCGTCTACAATAAATTTATTACGTGTTATTAAACAGTTTCAATATTTTCTTTTGCCAATCATGGTCGAACGATTCAATGTTTTGGTTTAAAATATTACCAAGAGGTTTCCAAAATTGACCTCCAACCCTAAGTTCGGGTGCTTGATTCCACAATCCATCGTGAAATTTACGCAGTTGATAAAGCAATTCAACTTCAGAATCAGGAACTAAATCCATAATTTTTTTACAAATATCATAAACATCACGAGGTTCTGTCTCTGGTTCATGTTTACTATTACTGCTAATGCTATTAGATTCAATCATGGGTGAATATGAAGAAGAACTTGAATTTGATTCTAACTCTTCCTGCTTTTTACGTTCCTGTTGAGCTTTAATAATGGCCATAACTACTGCGGTTGACATTATCAATAAATGGTGTTGGTTTAATTACTCTAAAAACAATAAAAGCAAAATCAATTTTTTTTGGTAAAGTACATAAAAATAATGAATTTAACATAATTATATGTCAATATTAACAAATATAGATAAATGCCGTTTATGTAAAAGCGATGATTTTAAAACAGTAATTAGTTTGGGCGAACAATACATAACTTCAAGATTTCCAATTTATGGTGATTTTTCTACACCCAAAACACCTATTGATTTATGTAGATGCAGGAGCTGTGGATTATTACAGTTATATCAAACCACTTTTTCCAGCGAACTCTATGAATATGAATATGGTTATCGTTCTGGTATAAGCAATACTATGCGTGAGCATTTGAAACAATATCAAGAAGAAATATTATCAAAAGTACATCTTAATGATGGAGATACTATTCTTGATATTGGTAGTAATGATTCAACTATGTTGCAATATTACTCCCCGTTATTAAAACGAATTGGTGTGGATCCTACTGGTAAGCAATTTCGCCAGTATTATGGAGACGTTGATTTGGTACCAACATATTTTACAGAAGAAAATTTCAAAAATGTTTATGGTCAGCGTAAATGTAAGGTAGTCTCTTCTATTTCTATGTTTTATGATTTGCCTGACCCTGTTCAATTTGCCAAGGATATATATGAAATATTAGATTTGGATGGTGTTTGGACATGTGAGCAAAGTTATATGCCACTAATGATTAAGACAAATAGCATTGATACTATATGTCATGAACATTTGGAATATTACGCATTAAGCCAAGTAAAAGCAATAGCTGATATGGCAAATTTTAAGATTATTGATATAAAATTTAATGATTGTAATGGTGGTAGTTTTCGCGTATATTTCGCAAAACAATCATCCAATGCGCACGAAGAATGCAGCCAATTAATAGAATCAATAATAAAATCTGAATTAGATATGGGAATTATGACGGATGAACTTTATTTTAACTTTATGGATGGATGTAACAAAGAAGTCCAGAAATTGCGTAATTTTATAGATGGAATTCAAAAAAGTGGTCGTAATATGTATGTTTATGGAGCCTCAACGAAAGGAAACTGTTTATTACAATATGCAAATTTGGGTGAAAGCCATATGAAATATGCTGTAGAACGTAACCCTAATAAAATAGGTAAAATGACTTGCACTGGAATTGAAATTATTGGTGAAGAAACGATGCGTGAATCGCCTCCAGATTATTTGCTTGTATTGCCTTGGCATTTCAGAGAAGAAATAGTTAAACGAGAGAGTGAGTTTTTAAATAACGGTGGTCAATTGGTTTTTCCTTTCCCTACTTTTGATATAGTTAGCAGTAAACCACGTGCTTTAATTACTGGATGCGATGGATTTATCGCAAAATATGTAAAAGAAAGGTTCTCTGATTATACGCTTTATGGTATTGGAAACAAGAGTACAGTGGTTGAGTCAAACATAACGAAATTTTATTTTGATATGAACGATTATGATAAATTAGAAACCACATTATGTTGTATAAAACCTGATGTAATTATTCATCTTGCAGGTATATCTAGTTCTCAATATTCGTTTAATAATCCTATAGATGCATTACAAATGAACGGCATGTTAACAGCAAAAATATGTGATATAGTTTATAAAAATGGTCTTCGTTCAAAATTATTTAATGCATCAAGTAGCGAAATCTATAAAGGTCATGTAGATTATGAAACATTTGATGGTGATACAAATATGTATCATAATCATCCATATTCAATAGCTAAAATATTGGGTCATAGCACTGTTGATTTTTATAGAAACACATATAACATGCCTTTTTCAAATGGAGTTATATTTACTACTGAATCTCCGTTGAAACGCCCAGAATTTTTATTAAACAAAGTAAGTGCTCATATTCGTAAATGGAAAGCTGGGGAACATATATGTTTAACTATTGGTAATTTAGATTCTTATAGAAATATTATTCATGCGTCAGATGTTGCAAATGCTATTCATACGATTGTTGCTCAATGTAAGGGTGACTCGTATTTAATATGTGGTAATGAAAGTAAAAAAATATTAGACTTGGTTTTACAGTTATTTTCAAAGGCAGGTCTAAGTTTACAACAAAAGGATAATGAATTTTATGATATGGATACTGGTAAACACATATTAACAATTGATAAAAACACAGGTGTTGATTCAACACCAATAAATATTCGTGGTGAGTCAAAAAAATTAAAAGACTTGGGATGGACTCAACTAATTTCAGTAGATGATATTTTAGAAGAACTACTTTGATAATAAAAGTTTCTTAATATCGTCACATGTCATGCTTATGTCAGTTTTAATTGAATTTACATAATTTATATCAACTAAATCAGGATGAATATACCAATCTTCAAAAGGTTTGTAACCGTCAACTGAAACGCATACGTCGGGAAACATTAAAGTGTAGCCTCTATCTGAAAAAATCTTTCTAGATATTTCTCTTGTATTAAAAAAATCTCCTCTGTAAATATCATGCTCAAATGTAATAGTTGCGAAATTATATTTATCAAAAACAGTATTATTTAATAAAACTAAAACGTCTAATGTTGAACTATTATCAACGTCTAAATCTATTTGTAAATAATCCATATTTACTGGAAAAGCATTCTCGTCAAGAATTTCTCTATAGTTTACATTTCTAGCATCGTTTATACAATACACAGAGTTAGGCCTATTTATTTTATATAATTCTTCAAACGACGTATCGTACTCTACCATAATTCCTTTCCAATTAAATCTTTTTTCAAGAACATATGTATTATTTCCTGTAATAGGATGATTTGATCCTATTTCTAAAAAGTAACCATTTGTTTTGCGATTGGTTAAAGAGTATACAAAAACATCTTGTGACGCTTGGCTTGATGATATCATCTTTGTATATTATATATAATATATTTATGTATTTTTACATAAATTGTTTTAAATAAATTTAAATCTAAATAATAAATAATATAATTCTTATATGAAAATAGAAGTATCCGTAGGCGAAGCCATTGATAAATTAAGTATTTTACATTTAAAACAAAAGAAGATTACCAATACTGAAAAATTGGTTGATATTAAGAAAGAAATAGATGAATTAAACGACTGTAAACAATATATTAGAACATATGAGTTTTACTATAAACTACTTATGTATGTGAATGAGGAAATATGGGATATGACAGATAAAATAAAATCAATGACCGTTGATGAAAACCCAGAATTATTTGCAAATATAGCAAATGAGATATTTTTATTTAATCAGAAAAGATTTCGTATTAAAAATTTGTATAATCGTATTGTTAATTCAAATATTAAAGAACAAAAAAGCTATGCATCCACACATTGTAAAATAGAAATAGAAAACGCGGTAGTGTTTTTAGAGAAGCTGCCAGAAATAAATTTTTTATGTATTGAATACGATATTGTTTCGTTCAATTCGGATTGCAATAAAACCATGACACTTATAAATTCTACCTATAAGGATTTCATTCTAGAACATTCAGGCTCACCAGTTACTAAAAGTATTGACTTATCACAATTTAATATTGATAATAATTTAAGAAACATATTTGCCTTTTATTAATTATTTAAACAAACAAATATAAAATTTCATTACTAATATAAAATATATTAATAATGAGCGAAATAGACGTGAATGAATTACCATTTATTACATATTTAAGTTGTGGTTTTCTAGGTGATTTTATTCATCAACTTTCTGTAGTAAATGAAATATATATACGAACTGGTAAAAAAGGTGTCATTTACTTATCAGAGCAGTTTGAAAAATTTAGAACTGGTGTTGAACATACTTTTAAAGATACATATGATATTGTAAAATCACAAGAATATATTGAGGACTATAAAATTTATAATGGAGAAACAATTCATTTAAATCTAAGTGCGTGGAGACAAAGTAATATTTTATATAGAAAAAATTATTATCATTTATTTTTGGAAGTATATGGTATTCCATGGTGCAAACACAAGTTTTTAAATATGCAGCAAGATAATAAATGGTCAGATAAGGTTTTAATTAATATTACTGATTATAGATACAATAATTCATTTGATTTTAAAAGCTTATATGCTGTCTATGGAGATAATTTGCAATTTATTTCTATGACCAAACAACATTATGATTTTTTCAAAACAACGTTTCAATTAGACATTCCCTATTATAGTCCGTCATCTCTTATTGAACTATGTAGTGCAATATCATCATGCAAATTGTTTATTGGTACTGGCTCTGCATTGTTATCATTGGCCTTTGCGTTTCATACAAAAGCAATAATATTATCTATTGATAATCCTAGTTATTATTCTGATAATTTGTTGTTTAAAAATATTGAGAACGATATTGAATATTTAAAAGAATCTAGTTCAGATATTGAAAGACCAATTGAGGGAACATATAGCGCAATAGAAGGTACACATCATGCTATGGAATTAAGATGGTTAAAGCAAAAACATGAATTAAAATATTACATATTGGAGAAGGAAAATGAAGAGCTTAAAAAGAAGCTTTCATCCATATTTAGAATATGTAATACCGATTGAAAAAGTACATAAAATATATATTCTATTTTATATACAAATCTATCATGGATAATTCAACGATATGGAAGATAATCAATACATATTTTGAGGATAATCCACAAAGTTTAGTAAGACACCATATTGATTCTTATAATGATTTTTTTAAAAATGGTATATTCCAGTTATTTAAAGAGAAAAATCCATTGAGAATTAATACACGTTACGATGAATCAATCGGTGATTATCGTTCCCAGTGTATTATGTATTTTGGTGGAAAGAGTGGTGATAAAATATATTTCGGTAAACCAGTTATTTATGATGACAATAATTCACACTATATGTTTCCTAACGAAGCTCGTCTACGTAACATGACATATGGTATGACAATTCATTATGATGTAGAAATAGAATTTATTACAATATTGGGAAAGGATGAGGAACCAACTATACCTGGTCTAGAGACTGAAGGTGGATATGTAGATGCGCCATTTAAAAACACAAAGACAAAAACAGTGGCAGAATTAGAGGAAGAACAAATTTTATCTAATAGAACTGGTGACCAAAACCAAGAGAAGGCAGAGGAGATTATGACAGGTGGTGCACCAAATAAACCACCACCTCGTAGGAAAAAGAAGAAGTTAGATACTGAATTAACTGCTGCAGAAACTGCAATGTTCAGAGAAGCATTAGAAAAATCAATGGTAGAGCCTAATGTTCAAAAGGAAACTATTGTTTTAGAGAAGATTTTCTTAGGTAAATTCCCAATTATGATTCAATCTAATTACTGTGTTTTAAGTGGTATGCCTAGAGAAATGCGTCATACCATGGGCGAATGTTTAAATGATATAGGTGGTTATTTTATTATTGATGGAAAGGAAAAAACTGTCATATCACAGGAGAGATTTGGTTCTAATATGTTGAATATTCGTGAATCGGGTGATGATAAATATCTGTTTTCGGCGGAAATTATGTCAGTATCTGAAAATGTGTCCAAACCTATACGCTCTCTTGCAGTAAAAATTGTTGCCCCAACCCCATCTTATACTAACAAACAAATTGTTGTAAGAATTCCTAATGTGAGAGAACCTGTTCCTCTTTTTATATTGTTTAGGGCTTTGGGTATCGTATCAGATAAACAGATTATTACCATGTGTTTACTAGACATTGATAAATATGAATCTATGGTGGATTTATTTGCGCCATCTGTTCACGACGCAGGAGGAATTTTAACTCAGCGCAATGCACTCAAATACATTGCTAACTTACAGAAGCATAAGACCATACCACATACATTAGAAATCTTGGCCGATTATTTCTTACCCCATATTGGTGAGATGAATTTTACGCAAAAAGCCTATTTCTTGGGAAATATGGTGTTCCGTTTATTAAATGTATACAATGGCACGGAGCCATCAACTGACCGTGATAATTTCAAATTCAAGCGTATAGATTTGGTAGGCTCACTCATGAATGATTTATTTCGTGAATATTATACAATTCAACAACGCCAGATCCATTTGGCATTTGAGCAGCAGATAACATATAATCGTGGTATTTATGAGAATAATTTGAAAGGGTTGATTCGTGAAAACTATAGAGAAATATTTCGCGAGCGTACTTTGGAAGCAGGTTTTAAGAAGGCTTTTAAGGGCAATTGGGGTGCACAAGCACATACAAAACGTGTTGGTGTTGTTCAAGATTTAAATCGTCTTTCTCATAATTCTATGATGAGTCATTTACGTAAGACCAATTTGCCATTAGATGCTAGTGCGAAAGTAGTGGGGCCTCGTGTTCTTCATCCAACCCAATGGGGATTCTTTGACCCTATTGATACACCCGATGGTGCGAATATTGGTATTCATAAGCATATGTCTATTTCAGCGTATGTAACACAAGGGTATTCTAGAGAGCCTATGATAAAATGGCTACGTGAGAAAGTAGATATGAAATTAATAGAAGATTGCAGCCCTGTGATTTTGTCTAGAATGTCAAAAGTATTTGTGAATGGGCATTGGGCAGGGGCTCTCACCAATCCCATTGAAACCGTAGAAAAAATCAAGTTGTTTCGTAGAAATGGTCTTATTCCTACGTATACTAGTGTGACGTTTGATATAAAACAAAACACGGTTTTTATTTACACAGATGCAGGAAGAATATGCAGACCTATTTTTTATATGGACAATGACTCTGAAAAGTTCTCATTTGAATCAGAAAAGATAGCCAAGATATTGGGCGATGCAGATAAATTCTCATGGAATGAACTAATAACAGGTTTCAATAGAAAGAAGGACCCACAATTCAAAATCAACATGGATACTATATATGAATTACATGAAGTATATGAGGGTATAGATTCTGAGTCTAATCCAGCAAAATTAAAACGATTTTTACAAGAGAAGGCTATAATAGATTATATTGACACAAATGAATCTGAGGGTGCTTTGATAGCACTTAGTACAGAGGACTTAGAGAAAAACAAAGCGAAGAAATTCACACATATGGAAATACATGAGTCATTGATTTTCGGTATGATGGCAAATATGATTAATTTCCCTGAAAATAACCCCGCATCCCGTAACTCTTTCTCATGCGGACAAAGTAAACAGGCTGTTTCAATGTATCACACGAATCATCAAGTACGTATGGATAAAACTGCTGTTGTATTAGTATCTGGACAAAATCCCTTAGTAAAATCCCGATATTTGGAACATATTAACCATGAGGGTAATCCCTATGGTGAAAATACCATTGTTGCTATTATGTGTTATACAGGATATAATATGGAAGATTCCGTATTAATTAATGAGGGGTCATTAAAACGTGGTCTTTTTAGAACAACCTATTATACCACGTATGAATCACATGAAGAAAAATCAAAGACAGGAAATGCGACAGTTGATAAAGTATTTTCAAATATTCAGTCAGAGACCAATATTGTAGGTACCAAATCTGGATACGACTACAGTAAATTAGACCGTTTTGGTCTAGTACGTGAAAACACAGAAATAAATGATAAAACGGTTTTGATTGGCCTAGCTGCTCAAAGCTCAGAATCTGCTGATGTAAAATTAGATATGTCTAAGACACCTAAGAAGGGTCAATTGGGTATCGTTGATAAAGCATTTATTACGGATGGCGAAGAGGGATTTCGTATTGCCAAAATTCGTATTCGTGAAGAGAGAATTCCTAATTTGGGTGATAAAATGGCTAGTCGTGCAGGTCAGAAGGGTACGGTAGGTCTGGTAATTCCAGAACAAGACATGCCTTTTACTAAAGATGGTATTCGTCCAGATATTATTATTAATCCACATGCAATTCCAACACGTATGACTATTGGACAACTAGTAGAAGGTATTACGGGTAAGGCATGCGCGATGTATGGAGGGTCAGGTGATTGCACAGCATTCAATAACAAGGGTTCAAAAATAAAGATATTTGGTGAAATGCTTACTGATGTTGGGTATCATTCCAGTGGTAATGAAATACTTTATAATGGTATGACAGGCGACCAAATAAGCGCAGAAATTTTTATGGGACCCACTTATTATATGCGTTTGAAACACATGGTGAAAGATAAAATAAATTATCGTTCTTTGGGACCCCGTACCGCATTAACAAGACAACCTGTAAGTGGACGTGCTAATGATGGTGGATTGCGTATTGGTGAAATGGAACGTGATTCCGTTATTTCACATGGCGCAACAGAATTTTTACGTGAATCAATGATGGAACGTGGTGATAAATATCATATTGCTATTTGTAATAATACTGGTATGATGGCTATTTATAATCCTTCCAAAAACATATTTATGAGTCCTATGGCAGATGGTCCTATTAAATATACTGGGTCTTTGGATGGTAAAGATATGAACATTGAGAATGTTACCAAATTTGGCCGCAATTTTAGTGTGGTGGCAGTACCATATTCATTCAAATTATTGTTACAAGAGCTACAAACAATGAATATTCAGATGCGTATAATAACAGAAGATAATATTCAACAATTTGAGAATATGTCATATTCCAAGAACATTGAAAAGTTGTTGTATACGGATAAGTTTGACCCGAAATCTATGGTGAATGAGATGAAACGTCAATTATTAAATAAAACTGATGTTTTTAATACACCAGATAGTATTAAAACTCCTTCGCCACAATATGCACAAGGCTCACCTGCTTATGTCCCACCACAAGAAGAATATGAACGGTTGCAAGGTATATACAAGAAAACTGCTGAGGAATTAGAGAAATCACCAGAATATGACCCAACATATAGTCCAGCATTTAGTGTGTGGAAACCTGGAAGCGGTTCAGGTGTTGACGAAGATAGTCCACCATTTAGTCCTTGGAAACCTGAAACAGATTCTCCTTCTACAAATTTGGATATATTAAAAGAACAAGCCCAAACATATAATGTTGGAGAAACTGTTCACTACAGTGGTGATAATAAACCTGAGCGCATATGGAAGATTACAGAAATTGGTCCTACACTAATAACTATTAAAGCACAAACATTCTTAGATGAGCTTTATGATATGGATAATACCTTATATGTTACAGCGTTGGATATTTATAGACCAGGTGATTTTGTTAAAACATCTCCTTTGGGAGAAACAATGCCAATTATTCCAGTGGCGCAGGCCACAATGAATGGAGGAGCAGGACAAGGATATGGTCAGGGAAATCCATTGGCAGGAACACCTATTAATTTTGCGCCAGTTTTTAAGATAATGAATGGGGGTAGTGATTTTTCAACGGGTAATCCAGGAGATGTTCAAATGGAGGGTGGAAGCGCAATTGGCGATGTTGCGCCATTATTAAGTTCAACTTTAGGCCCTCCAATGATGTTTAAACAAGATGGAGGAGAAAAGAAAACAGAAGATAAAAAACCAGAGGAACAAAGTGGCGGTGGTGGATTATTTGACTTCGGTAAGGTAGTAATAAAGAAACTGGGATTTTAAATTAACCAAGTAAAAAGGGAGGGAACCTACTGAAAAGAAGGAAACTTTGTCCATGCTTTATCCTTTCAAAAAATTGAATAATATTAACTTAAAACGTATAAAAGTATACCTCTTAAGTATATATAATGTCAGCAGCAAACAACCGAATTTTGAGTATCTATAAATCTAGAGGGACGATTCTAGAGATTTTATCTGATAATTTAGGATACGATACAACCGAATACGAAGCATTTAGTATTAATGAAATTGATGCGATGTATTCTAATTCACAATTAGATATGTTGTTAAAACAAAAAGAAGGTGAGCGCAAGGTGTATATTAAATATTATCTTACTGCCAAACAAATTCGTCCTCAGAATCTAGATGATATAATTGAAGATTTGTTTATTATAGAGAATGTTCTTACAAAAGATGATACGTTGGTAATTATTACCGAGGATGAGCCCAATGATACAATTACTACCAAAATGAAGTATCTTTATGACCACGATGGGATTTTCGTTGTAATTCACAACATCCGCAGACTGCAATTCAACATATTGAATCATAAACTAGTTCCTGAATGTACGATTTTGCAGGATAAGGAGATTGAAGATTTAAAGAAGAAACACAATATTACAAATCCAATGCAGCTCCCTGAAATATCCAGATTTGACCCGCAAGCGCTAGCAATGTGCTTGCGTCCTGGTAACATCTGTGAATTCAAAAGAAGCAGCGCAACAGCAATGTTTTATAATTATTATCGTGTTTGTGTGTGATAAAAATATCGCATGAAAATATAGATAAGAATGGCAAATAATGTATTAGTTGGATATAGCCCAAATGATTTTTATTATGTACAGGCAGAACAAAGCAATGTTATAAATCCAAGCTCTGATTGTGGTAGTCTTACTGTGAATGGAAATGTAATTTTACCTAATGGAACTACAATAGCTAACGGAAGCTCATTACCATTAAATAATCCTGAATGGGATATAATATGTAATAATTACTTTAGCCAAAATCAAGAAAATTGTGTTAAAAGAGAACTGTGCAACAACAAAAGCAAGGCAGCACAATTAGGAGATTTACAAAATACCAAATCAGGCGCTATGGAAAAATACATGAATGAAAAAATGAATTACGATAGCATATTAATGAATACAATAAATTTAGGAATAGGCATAGTTTTTTTAATTGTTGTTATCTATAAAAATCAGAAATAACAATGTATTATAATTATATATAAATAATTATAATAGGATGTCACAACAGATTTATGTAAATGATGCAATGGAATCAAATTATAAACTAATGAATGATTTAAACACATTTAATATGAAATATGCCAAATATGTAAAATGCAACGACGATAATGCTCCTCAGATTAAAGGAAATTGCACCCCTTCAGATTTAACATGTTGTTCAAGCACTGATATTGGAACAGTTGGACTTGGTGGTCTTACTACATTGCAAGGAACATTAATTGCTGATATAAACAATATGCGCGAAGATGGTAATTTATTAACGGGTAATCTCATTTCTAGGTCACAATTTCAAACAAATCAAAATCTAATTCTTAGTCGGGCAAAAGATATAAATAAAGTTAGATCAGATTTAGACAATAAGATGAGAGAACTCTATAAAATAGACGGAAATTTACAACAAGATTATTTCTTACAATATGATTCAGTTATGTATACTGGAATATTGTTTTCTATTTTAGCAACAACAGTCTTATATTATACATTTACAAAATTATAATAAAATATGATAATATAGATATAGCATTTATGGAAACAAACAAGGATTATTTCACATTTAATGTATCCAATCAGTTAGATGAATATATTAAACCATTAAATATACCTTCATTGACGAATGCTAAACCCGAAAAAGAGATAACTATAATTCCATTCGCGGCAATATGCATTTTAGCATCAGGTATTATTTATTTATATTTGCAAGAAAAGTAAAATGTGAATATATAGTAGATTAATGAATTTTAGCAGTATTAATTCAAAACCTAACAATAGTAGTGATTATTCAGCTTATTCTGAAAATTTTGTTGTGTACGAGGGGTTTAATGACCGTGGATATAAAGTAGGAACAACAGGAAATACAATATTATCGGGTCAAGTTTTACCTTTGTCACTTATTGCAACAGATTATTCTAATAAATTAAAAACAGTGAATCAAAATTATTATGATTTGTCATCAAACATTAGTAGTATAAAAACTATACAAAGTGATATATCAGGCAATACGTTATATGATTATAATACTCCTTTTATTTTAGAAAAACCAAAAACCTTATTGGATGGTTTAGTATATGATAATAATTTGTTAACAGTTCAAGAAAATGCTTTGTATGTTTTAGGAACAATTACAGCTGCAACATTAATAGTATTTGCTATAGTTATTGGAAAAGAATAAAGGGTTTAGTCAATCTTGCTCCATTTATTTATATAAAACAAAATGTTCAGTTATTATATAAATCATGCCAGAAAATTACCCATATGTTGATTTGAATGGAGTATTAAATATACAGAAAGATTATTTGGGAAATTTGTCTGCATCCGATCCAGATTCAGCCGCAGTTATAAGACAAATACAAAGTAATTTATCTAATATGTATACAGATTATGCGGCTGCAAATACATCTACTGATTCTGCTCTTACTCGTCAAAAAGAGGTGCTTGATATAGTAAATGCAGAGAAAAAAAGATTGCAAGACAAAAAGCAGGGTGTTGATAATGCAGCTTTTGGGCAAAAACGTGCTGTGGAATTAAATAACAGTAATCGTTTAAAACAAAATAGCTATACTAATTTGCTTATTATTCTTATTATTACTTTAGTCTTATTTGTTGGAATAATGATTGCGAGTAACTATTTAACTTTTATACCTCAAGTTGTTTTTGATTTGTTATCTATAATTGTTATATCCGTTGGTATTTACATAGCATTATATTCATTTCTTGATATTCAAGGAAGAAACAATATGAATTTTAATCAATTAGATCTTGCTGGTATGAATAACAGTATAGCAGGCAACTCAAAGGCAGCTGGGGCTGGTGGTCCAAAAAATTTAATAACTGGCGATTTTGGTTGTGTGGGTAGTGATTGCTGTGGACCCGCAACTATATGGGATCAGGGAAATAATATCTGCAAACAAGGCTTCACCACTATGAGTTTCTCATACAATACAGGCGATATTACCAAAGTTGCAGCGAACGGCCCATATGAGTTTGACGACTATGTTCCAGCAAATTAAACAACGAAGATATAAAAAAATCTAATAATAATATAGTTAAATCATTATTAGATATGTCTGAACCCGTAAACGCGGAGCAAGAGCAAAAAGCAAAAGATGATGCTGTTCAGGCTGAATCAAATAAAGAGGCAAATGAGAAAGCAAAGGCAGAAGCAGAGGCCAGGAAGAAGGCAGAAGAAGAGGCTGAGGCAGCAAGGATAAAAGCAGAGGCTGATGCAGCGAGGGCTAAGGTGACTGCAACCATGAAAAAACAATATGAAAATGTAGTAAAAGAAAAT
>Ga0114975_10000156_pt1 | contig 50273 bp, 50 predicted proteins | sample S_130626_EF_Meta_FD_87031 | JGI IMG/M metagenome (GOLD analysis project Ga0114975, IMG submission 87031) | Freshwater microbial communities from Lake Simoncouche, Canada to study carbon cycling - S_130626_EF_MetaG | ecosystem: Environmental > Aquatic > Freshwater > Lake | place: Lake...
CTTTCTTCTTTCCACATTCACTTCTTTCTTAAACCTTTCGCTCAATTCGCTAAACTCTTTTCTACATTCTTACACATTTTCTTCGCTACTGACAACGACCGCGACGGCGAATCTTTCTCTCATCAACTTTCTCTTATATGTCCACAAGGGAAACGTATAGTATTCAATGAAATTACAAAAGAAGCCGTTTTACGCGCCATCGAAAATCCAGTTCCTATTAACAAACCGCTCGTTCTCTCTCAACATGCACGACTTATTGTTGATATTTTTATTGGACATAAAATCTCTCCTTTTTTATGGAAATTTGTATATAATGATAAAAACAATAGTTTGTCAGCCGGCAGATGCCAAACCCCCGCATTAAGATTAATATATGATAATGAAAAACTCAATACCGGAAATATAGAAACAAAATACAAAATAACCGGCAACTTCTTTAGCAAAAATATTATTTTCCAATTAAACTACGAATATGATTGTCAAGAAAATATACTCGATTTTTTAGAAAAAACAAAAACATTCTCTCACAAATTAACTTTAGGAAATACTATTGAAAGCATTCGTCATTCTCCCGAACCATTTAATACAGCTTCTTTGATTCAATCCGCGAGTAATACCTTACATATTTCGATTAAAGAAACTATGAAATTAGCACAACAACTGTATCAAGAAGGATATATCACCTATATTCGAACCGAAGGGAAAAAATATTGTGAAGAATTTTTAGAAAATGCCAAAAAATACATTCTAAATAAATGGGAAGACCCCAGATATTTAGGCGATTTTTCAAATTTAATAAATACCAACGATTCGAATCCTCACGAAGCGATTCGTGTAGTGCATATTGAAAAACCTTTTATCAATTGTAAAAATGAAAAAATGAAATCATTATATCATTTGATTTGGAATAATACAATACATAGTTGTATGGCAAACGCTACATTTCAATGCACAACCGCCTCTATTTCTGCACCGGACGAACACAAATATACCTATACAATTGAAATACCCATATTTTTAGGATGGAAAAAAAATGTGGAAAAGGATGAAATCACCAATGAACAAAATAGTGGCTCTGGATTATTAATGTTTTTTCAATCCATTTGCAAAAGCGACCAACCGGTTCAATACAATAGCATTGATACCTCTATCTCTATACAAAACAGGGATTTTAATTATACTGAAGCATCTCTCATTAAAAAATTAGTAGAACTCGGTATAGGACGACCATCCACTTATTCGACCATTATAACAACTATACAAGATAGAGGATATGTCAAAAAATGTGATATTGCAGGAGAACTCATTCAATATACCGATTATAGATTAACTGACAAAACCGTTGAAACCTACAAAAAAGAGAAAATATTTGGAAACGAAAAAGATAAATTAATCATACAACCGATTGGAATTATTGTGATTGAATTTTTGATAGAGCATTTTGATGAATTATTTTCATACGAATATACTCGTAATATGGAAGAAGAATTGGATAAAATATCCAATACTCCTCTCGAATTATTGGAATCAAGCGAGCCATGGCATGCTATTTGTCAAAAATGCAAAGATGATATCGCCCGATTATCGAAACCTCTCGCCAACTTAAAAAAGAAAACGTATCAAATAGATGATGAATATGAATTAATCTTTCATAAATTCGGTGCATCTCTCTACCGACATTTAGAGAATGGTGAAATTGAATATAAAAATGTGAAGAAAAATATGAAAATAGACATTGTCAAACTGAAAAATAAAGAATATACGTTCAATGATTTAATAGAAATTAAAAATGATTATTTAGGAAAATATGAAGAAGAAGACATGTATTTGAAATCCGGCAAATTTGGACCATATGTTCAATGGGGAGACAAGAGACAAAGTATAAAAAGTATCAAAAAAGAATTAAATGAGATTACTTTAAGTGATATAGTAAATCTTATGGATGAAATTAAAAATCCACCTAGTCCAAGCGATAAACCGCGTGCGCCTCCACAAATCGCAAATAAAAATATATTACGAGTATTAAATAGTGATATAAGTATTCGTAAAGGAAAATTTGGACCATACGTTTTTTATCAAACAACTGGAATGAAAACACCGGCTTTTTTCAGTATTGGAAAATACAAAAAAAATTATACAACCAGTGATTCTGATAAAATGATAGAATGGATAGTTTCTACTTATATCAACAAATAAATAATATTATTATATTATAAATATAGTCAAACTATGGATAAAGAGAAGTGTAGTTATAGCTTTTACATTTTTTTTATTATAATTTATATTATTTCATTTTCTGCATTGTATAATAAAAATAGTGAAGTAATCGGTATATTATTATTATTTTTTATAAATATTATTGCATCTATTTTTTGTGGAAGAGATTTATATGATTTTTTAAACAATAGTAATCCACAAATTCTTCTTATATTAGGGATAATATTCTGTTTCAATATTGTGTCATCTACACTATTTTTAACTGCTATTATGAGAATCTATACATTTACAAAAAATAAAGGTAGCGATAAATTAATAGTATCAAAAAAAAATAGAAAAATGATTGAACGGTTAAATCACTATTTATATCTGTTATTGTAGGTTTATGGGTATTTTTATTTCTTCTATTTTTTTTACCAAAAGACCAACCAATCATTAATTTAGACAAAATTTTTAATACATTCGAAATGTTTAAAATATTATTGGTGTTATATCCTCTAGCCGTTTCATGTTATTTGATATATTCGTCAAATAAATTAATGTTGATTACACGTCATCTAAAATAAAAATATATGCAACAATATTGTCACACATATTTTTATTATTTTTATTTTGTTTTGTTTTAATTTATATCATCGGTTTCATCTATTTCGCCTTCTTCTAATTGTTCTCGAATTGTATAATCAGGCATTCTGTCTATCATAATTTCAATTGTTTCATTGAACTCATCATCTTCCTCATTTACATCTATAATAGCCGTTGTATCATTTTCATCTCCATCATTTTCATTTACATCCCCAATGGACGTGGTATCGGGTTCGTCGTCAGAATCAACTAATATAGCGGTATTATTTTTAGAATATTCATATTCAAATGCATATTGTAATATATGATATTCACTATTGTTTATTAAATTGTTTTCTATACAATAGATGTTGACGATTTCTTCTTTACGACACATTGGACAATCGAATTGTTCATTCAATATACATTTTTCACGACAATGTAAACATATGTAATGTTTACAAACGGTCATATCTATCGTATTTTCTGCACATATACAACATGTTTGTTCACTTGTATAGGGTAATATTGACTCTTCCAACTTTAATGATTTATATGCTTTTTCACCTACTAAATCACCATTATATATTTTATAAGTAGACGCTACTTTTTCTATCAAATCCAATGCATCTTCTATCGTATTATATTTCAAATATAATAATGAATATTTTTGTTTTATACTTGAATTCCCCTTTTTAACAATACAACTGATGTGAATCGATTCAAAATTAACTATTTTATATTTATTTCCATATATCACTGGATAACAATATATTCCATCTATACACACTGGTCTACAAAAGTATGATTTGTTTTTTAATAAATATTTTTTAATATGTTTTGCTAATTCAGTTTTTTGTTGTGTTTTTGTTGGTATATTTTGCGCGACGGTATTCATTTTTATTATTGGTATGTTGATAGTTTGATTGCCATTATTAAAATCAAATATAAATAGTTCAATTTTGTAATATTTTTTGTATATTCGGTAAAAAAGGTTTAAAATTATATTTGATTATCATATAATTATGAAATTTTATGAAAGTCATTATGAAGAATATATTCACGCGGTAGATATACATAATATTCATCCGGAATTAAAACCAATATTTGATGCATTTCCTAAAAAATTACAACAGTTTGATAATCTCATTATATATGGAGCATCCGGTATAGGTAAATATTCACAAACTCTATATTTATTAAAAAAATATAGTCCAAGCGAACTTAAATATGAAAAAAAAATAACATGCCAAACAGATAAACAATCTTATATATATCACATTAGCGACATACATTACGAAATAGATATTTCATTACTTGGATGTAACTCAAAATTACTTATGCACGAAATATTTTTTCAAATTGTAGACATTGTCTCCGTGAAAACTGATAAATTTGGAATAATTGTATGTAAAAATTTTCACATGATACATAATGAACTATTAGAAATTTTCTATAGTTATATTCAACAATACAATCACCCCAGCTCTCATATTCAAATCAAATTCATTTTATTAACCGAACATGTTAGTTTTATACCAAATAATATTGTAAACGCGTGCAAAACTATATCTATCTCTCGACCTAGTAAATTTCAATATATGAATATTGGATTTTCATCAAATGATAAAAACATTTCTTTTTTAAAACGTATCCACAATTATAAACATAATAACAATATTAACAAGGAAAATATACATAAAATTATGAATAGCATTGATAATTCATTTATTATTAATACAAAGGAAATGAAATCGTTTAATATGATAAAAAATCTGGATGAATTACCAAAAGACAATTTCAATACAATATGCAATAATATTATTCATAATATGGAAATGAATTCACAACAACTGTCATTTATAAAATTTCGCGATGATTTGTATGATATATTGATTTATAATCTAGATGTAGTAGAATGTATATGGCATGTGCTACATTATTTTATTCACCATAATAAAATTGCAAAAGATGACATTCATTCCATTTTAGATAAAATGCATATATTTCTCAAACACTATAATAATAATTATAGACCAATTTATCATTTAGAGAATATTTTCTATTATATTATAACTAAAATACAGACGGAACCTTCTGTATGAATTATTATAAAGCATGTTCTATATTAGAAATTGAAAATAATGAGGTTACTCTTGAAATATTAAAAAAACAATATCGCAGAAAAGCTCTACTCTATCATCCAGATAAAAACAAATCACCCGACGCCGCAAATAAATTTGTTGAAATAAATAGTGCATATGAATATTTATTGAAGTATCTAGACCAAGATGTTCATGATGAGAAAAACAATTTGTCAAAAAATACTTATGCAACTATTTTATTTTCATTTTTACAAAATGTAATGGGTAATGATAATCAATATCAAGACATCAAAACAAAATTGTTCTATATGATTGTTAACAAGATTGCAAATAGTTGCGAAAATAAAGCATATGAATTATTAGAAAAAATGGATAAACGCGTAATCATCAAAATCGCCGATTTATTTTTTAAATATAAAGAGGTTTTTCATTTTTCAGAGGGATTTTTAGGAAGATTGGAAATATTGATTTCCAGTAAAATTAAAGGCGATGAATGTATTATTTTAAACCCGTTTTTAGAAGATTTATTTGAAAACAATTTATATAAATTAACCGAAAATGATTCGACCTATTATATTCCTCTATGGCATCATGAATTAATATATGATAACGCAGGCAATGATTTATATATAAAATGTATTCCCATATTACCAGATAATGTAACGATTGATACATATAACAACATACATCTCTATATCACATATAATTTGAGAGATATTTGGGGTAAAACTACAATAGAATTTGAAATGGGCAAAAAGAAGTTTTCATTTTTTACGGAAGATTTGAAATTAAAAGAGAACCAACAACTTATTTTACCAAAAGAAGGAATATCAATCATGAATATTGATAATATATATGATATATCTAAACGGGCCGATGTATATTTACATTTTACACTTTTTCTAGAAAATTGAAGTGTTTATTTCATATTACTATATAAAATAAACAGAATAAACTAACAATGTCTTACGTAGAAAGCGCCGAATATAATTACCAACCTCCCAGTATTATTATACAAAATGTCGAATTTTCGTATTCGAAAAACAATGTATGGTATTGGGTAGATAAAGCAAAATTGGGAAGCATTTATGATATTGTTATATACGACGATTTTACCGTTGTTCATTTCAACTATATGAATAATCCAACCAAACCCATGATGGAGCTACATGAAAAACTCAATAATGGAGAAATTATAAAAATATATAAAGACCATGAATCGTTAACATATTGGAACGTAAAAAAATATATAGATGAAAATACTAAATTTGACCAAGAATCTATTCATGTGATTAGTGATTTTCCTGATATCTTATTTGATAAAGTTACAGACAATCGTATTGAACGAGGATTAAATAATTTATATAATGTATTTAGTCCAGTAATCAATCCTGCTAAAAAAATGTTTTCATTCGACGAAATAGATAACTCATCTCATATTGAAATTACTGTAGAACCACAACTAGATATGGTATAAAACAAAAGACGAAGTAAATCAATCAAACAAATAAAAACAAAATAAAAATAAAAAATGAAATGGCGAAGTGTGGCTATTTCATTTTTTACATTGGTTATAGTGAATATATCGCTATATAATTACTTTTACACGTATCTTCACTCAATACAGACGATGGACATTCCATTTGAATCATATTGGTTTGATTCCAACATGTATATGCCTCTGTAAATATATTTGAATTATCACATTTCAATGCAACATACGATTCTCCTCCAAACGCATCTCTCAAATCGTCAACATTTAGTGAAGAGGTCGTATTTATATATTTATGGATTATCTCTGGTGTAACATATGATTTTGCCAAATTTATGGTTTGCTGAAAATAATCATATTGTTCTAAACCAGAACATGTGCCGTGTTTATCCCATTCATGTTCCCAAAATGAATCATAATCCGGACTAGTTTCAGCGTAGTTCATATCTGGAAAATAAGTAGTCATTGTCTCCCAGCCGATTTCATTGGGGACATTGGTATCAAATGATTCAGTTGAACAATATGACGGATAACCATTCGTATCATATTGTGGCCAAAGTCCATGTATTGTTAAATTATATTTCCAATATTCTTTGGGCTCTAAACAACCTGGATAATCGGGATTTGTAGTATAACAATATCCTCCTTTCCACGAATAAGCAAATACATATATTATACTTGCAATATTACATGGTATCGTAGAGATAAATAATAGAAACGGAAGATTCATTCTATAATATATATGTATAAAATTGAAAATTTAATTTATTGATATATATTATATCAAAACAATAATGAATACAATATTTGATTTGAATGAACAAACTGAACAAACTGATTTGAATTCTATCCTTTTATATAAAATAAGTAATCCAATTATAAAAAATACGATTCAAATATATCATGAAGATAGCGGTACGAAAACAATAGAAGCATTTACATTTAAAATTCCTATAAATAAATCAAGCGAACCTGCTAAACAACTCATTGAATATTCTATCTATTATGAAACCAAAATATATGTTTCTGGTAGACGCGTAACCGATGTATGTGATGTAATAAATGCAGTTATAATATATAAAAATAACGATTCTTCGCAGGAACCCGCAAGTATTACAAATGATAACGGTTTTGGCGCAATCGTCTCTGGATATCATTATTATTACAATAATGCCAAATACAAATATACAAATAAACTGATTGAACAAAAATTAAACAACTGTTATATTGGGTTTGTATCGGGATATTGTAGATTTCCAACAGTAGAAAATGCCGTATTATATGAATTTGACGAGTATTGAAAAAATATTTTACCATTATAAGATAATAAAAAAACTACATTATCATCTTTATTATGTGTGGTATTGTTGGATATTTAGGGTCGAATTTTTTTTGCGAATATGTAATACAAGGGTTAAAATTATTACAAAACAGAGGATATGATTCGGTTGGTATTTCATCCATCATGAATGGAGAAATACATTCTATAAAATTCGCCTCATCATATTATACAAATGATTCTATCCATCGCGTTGAAGATAAAATGAAAGAAATGAATTATCACACGAATATTGGTATTGGTCATACCCGGTGGGCAACACACGGGGGAAAAACGGATGAAAATGCACATCCTCATAACGACGAAAAAAATCGTATTAGTTTGGTTCATAATGGTATTATCGAAAATTTTCAAGAACTAAAAACCAAATTATTAGAGGAAGGATATACCTTTCGCTCTCACACCGATACTGAAATCATTGCAGTTTTAATTGGAAAATATTTGGATTTAAATTATCGTATGGAAGATGCAATCCGCGAAACATTGAACTTGTTATTGGGAACATGGGCATTAGTTATTATACATCGTGATTTTCCTAATAAAATGTGGATAACACGTAATGGCTCTCCATTATTATTAGGAATTGAAGATGAACATATTATTGTGGCCTCTGAACAAATCGCATTTGGTAACCACATCAAAAAATATATTGTATTAAATAATCACGATTTAATTGAAATATCCAAAGAAGGAAGCTCTATAAAATACAATAAAGATATTCACCGATATACTATGAAGGAAAAACAATTATGCAACGTTGAAACATCTCCCACTAATTATTCACATTGGATGTTGAAAGAAATATATGAACAACCGGATAGTGTTGTGAGAGCGATGAATAATGGTGGTCGAATTGAAAGTGATGTTTGTGTAAAATTAGGAGGTTTTGATAGTTATTGCTCTCATTTAATGGAATTAAATCACATTATTTTATTAGGTTGCGGAACATCTTATCACGCCGGATTATGGGCCATCGATATATTTAAATCTCTCGATATATTTGAAACAGTTAGTGTATATGATGGAGCAGAATTCAATGCCAAAGATATTCCTAAAAAAGGTAAAAGCGGCGTTATACTATTATCTCAATCGGGAGAAACAAAGGATTTACATCGATGTATTCAAATTGCGAAAGATAATGATTTAATAAAAATTGGGGTAGTGAACACAGTAGATTCTCTAATCGCGAGAGAAACCGATTGTGGTGTATATTTGAATGCTGGCAGAGAAGTAGCAGTTGCCTCTACCAAATCATTTACCAATCAATGTATTGTATTGGCTATGATTGCATTATGGTTCTCTCAACAAAATAAAACACATAGCGAAAAAAGGAGAAAAATTATGAATGATTTACGAAATATACCATACCAAATACAATGTATTTTAGAACATGCCGATACTATCGATAAATACCTAGATTTTTTAAACACACCCTCTATATTTTTATTAGGAAAAGGTCCAAATGAAGCGATTGCGAGAGAGGGTGCATTAAAATTAAAAGAAATCGCGTATTTACATGCAGAAGGATGTTCTTCGTCTTCTCTCAAACATGGTCCATTCGCTCTAATTGAACCGAATCTACCCATCATATTGTTTGATATTGACGATTTATATAGAGACAAAACCCGGAATATATACGAAGAGATTAAATCTAGAAATGCATATATACTTGTTGTATGCGATGAATATACTGATTATTATGAAAATATATTGAAAATTGAGAGCAACAAAACATTTGGTGGATTATTAGCAAATATATATATACAATTAATAAGCTATCATTTGGCTCTAAAAAATGGATACAATCCGGATTATCCTAGAAATCTGGCAAAAGTCGTTACAGTAGAATAGAATTGTGTTTTGTAAATACACATTGTGACCATACATGGTGTATAAAAGTATTTAGAAATAATATGTATATCTAGTATATATAACTTCATGAGTTATTATAGAAGAGCTTATCCTTGGCGACTCGAAAATAGATTATACGGCGCGTTAAATGAATATGCCGAATTGAATGACGTTGCAGCAAAAAATAATTTTATATACTCACAAAATATGATTGGCAATTGTAATCCAAAGTGCTATCCCGACTATTCACCATCACTTTATAGTTTACCCTATTATCGACCATCTTATTACACGCCATATATTTATGGTTCTGGTATAAACCCTTACATTTATGGTTCAAATCCTTATATTAATCCACTTTATTATCCATATAGTTATTGATAAATATTATTTAGAATAAGCATTTCATATTTTAGTAAAATACTTTAGGAATAATTTAGTAAAATACTTTAGGAATAATTTAGTAAAATATTTTTAGGTTTATTAAAAATATTTATATATTATATAAATGTTTGGCCTTGAAAGCAAATCAGCATACGAAGAAAAAATCAAAAAAACATTTGAAGAATTAACTAAAGCTCAAAATAATATTAATACTACTAGACCATTAACCGCGGATACTAATAACCTTGGTGCGTTAAATACATTAAAAGAATACATGAAAGATAGAACACGTTTAATAAAACAATTAAAAAAATATGATAGTAAAGCAAATTCATTTTTAAGATTCACTGGCGGAAAAACCAGAAATAACCGTAAAAAACACAATAAAACCTCTAAAAAATAATTAATTTTGCTAAATACATTAAAAATAACAGCACTACATAATGCTGTTATTTTTATTTTTTTATGATTTTATAATAATTCACCAAGAGTCATTTCACGCATGACATTCGTAGCTGGCGTATTGTCTGTAAGGGCATTTAATTTATTTTTTAATTCATTCATTTCGGCTTCCATTTGCGCTATTTTTAATTTTTGTTCTTCGATTAAATTTTCCATGAATTTGTTACTATCGATTAATTGATGAATATTTAATTCAGGAACCTTCACTTCTTGAATAGGTCGTTTGTTTAATCGAATTGAGAAATAACGGTTTATTCTAGTATTGATGGTAGAGGTAATTCGATGATAATAATGCTCATCATGATAACCACCTACTTGAATTTCTGCTAGGATTCCTTGTTTTAAATCGGTTAGTAATTTACCAAAGTAAATGCAATTATTGTCATACATCTCTTCGAAATGAACAAATGCAGATACAATTTTGTTATTATTTTTACCCATCTTAGATATATAATCAATACGTGATACCTTGCCAATTTTCTTTTTTGTTTCGAAAAATTCCTTCATACTATCCTCATCGAATAATGGTTTATTATTTAAAACCATATCGGTAGGTAATACTGGAATGTAGAAACTGATTGTTTGTTGCGGTGCGTTCATTGTTGCGTTTTTAATTGTTAGTTGATTGTTGCTGTATCATATATTATTTTATAAAAAAGTAGTTCAATTTTCTGGAGATAATACAATAAAAAATATTTTATTATCTAAAATACAGGGAAATAATATCTATAATCTATAATGCTAGTTCGTTTTTTCTTTTATTTATTTACACCTTTTTCTTGATTACCTTCTTCTTCACTGGTTCTGGCACTGGAGCCGATTCGACTTCGACTGATGTGTCAATTGGTGCCGGTGCTTTTTTTACGACTTTTTTCACAACTGGTTCAGGGGCGACTGGAACTGGCGTAGCTACTTCAACTTCTTCTTCTTCTTCTTGCTCTTCATCACTATCATCCACTTGAGTAGAAGTTGGTGCAACTGCACTTGATGTTGATTCTACAACTGCATCTTCTTCAACTTCTTCATCAATTTCTTGGGTTTCGATTGTATCGCGGTCTTCGTCAGTTAATTTAATTTGGCATTTTCCATATACACTAACTAGTTCGCGCGGCTTAACGATACATTGAATTAATTTCCAGGTTAATCCCCATCCCTTGCCACCAATCCAAATGCCGCCACATTGTAATACACATGCTACATTACTTTGCTTTGGAACAAAATCGAGTGGTGTAAGGTTTTCATTTCCACAAGGGAATAACATGTTTTGTTTCGTATCGTAAATTTCAACCGCCCATTTACCATCATAGAATGGAACCTTTGCCCTGATAGATGGTGGTTTAGTTAAATCAATTTTTTTAGTATCTTTATTTTTTGAGTATTTAATAAATGGGAAGAAGGTATGTTTTGCGACCTCACGGCTCATCTCTTCGCCCCACCATAATTCACTGTTCGTAACAGCATCATCTAATATTTGGTTTTCAAAATCTTTTAATTTTTGTAGAAATTCGTTTGTTTGTTTATTTGCATATTCACTGTTTGGAAAGTTTAATGACATACTATATTTACCGTCGGATTCACCCTTTTCATCAACGAAATCAGCAATACCCCAGGTCATCATCAATGGTGTTGAAATGTGTAATGAACGATTGGTTTGCTTACTCACCATGTTGATAGATTTACCACCACGGTCGTTGATTTTTGGTGCCATGTATTTAATTGCGGATGGAGCCCATTCACTTGCGGTTAATACGATTGGTTTTGGTGCGGACATTTTAATGTGTAGCTGTATATTATACGAGTATAATACATATATACTTGTATAATCTTTAAATCAATTTTCTGCAAATATTATTTCAAAAACACTCGAAAAATGCTGTTATTTTATTCTATTTGCATAATTAGACTTTTTCTGGACGATTTTAAATCTACTTTCATACGTTTTAATCGTTCTCTTTCTTCTTCATCATTCTGGACGATTTTAAATATACTTTTATACGTTCTAATCGTTTTTTTTCTTCTTCATTATTATATCGTGGATATTTTTTAAAAAACTTTATATCTTTATTGTAAGAATCTCGAGTATCATTTAAATCTTCAACTCTATCTTGATAGTTATTCCATGTTTCAATACGCGATTTGATTTTTTTCTCTTCTGCACTAGTTGGGTTTTTTTTGTATCTGTATACATCTAAAATGCGTGAATTTTTACTATATCTAGGCTTCTTTTTAATACTATCCGACAATTCATATGGATTCTTATCGGAATGATTCACACTAATTTTTTCTCTGAGGAGTCCATATGTTTGAGCAGGAGTAAGTTTATTTTGAGTAAGGGTGTAAATAGGTTTATTAGAACTTTCTGCAATACGTTTTCTATATGAACGAGTTTGAACGCCGCCTTTTTTTCTACTACTACGATTTTTACTACTACGATTTTTTTTACTATACGCCATAGTATATATATATGTAATACAATATTTTTTGCTAAATCCATTTATTCTATTTATTATCAACGCAATATATATAAAAAATTATACAATATTTTTACTAAATCCATTTATTCTATTTATTATCAACGCAATATATATAAAAAATTATACATATATAATATATACTCATGAACGTATTTTCTAAACCAATAGAGTCAGTAGAATGCGGTCCAAAGGAAAAAGACAATGAAAATATATCGATGAATTACATAAAATATGATAATTTAATAACTCTTACGAAATACAAGATACCACAACTCAAAAAAATAGCTAAAGAAAATAAATTGCATGTTTCGGGGAGTAAACCGCAATTAATCGAGAGAATTCACAATTATTTTATTAAATGCAAAAAAGCTGTTTTTTTACAAAAACTATTTAGGGGATATATAGTTAAGAGATCTTTTAAAATAAGAGGTAAAGCATTTAAAAATCGAAAATTATGTGTGAATGAAACAGATTTTTATACATTAGAACCATTGGAAGATATTCCATTCGAAGAATTTTATAGTTACACCGATGAAAAAAACTTCATATATGGATTCAATATAAAATCTCTCATCGCTCTTTACAAACAAAAGGGAAAAATTATAAATCCATACAATCGCGAAAAGGTCGATTTCAAAACTATGAACGAAATGTTTTCATTATATAAATTATGCAAAATTATATTTACGGAAAATTTTAAACCAGAAGATGCTCCCGTATCTCAACCTCAACTATTGCAAAGAACCAGAACTCTTCCCCAAAGTGTTCGAAATACAATGGTTCAACCCGCAACTATGACAAACCGATTTGTTGGAAATATTATACAAAATTATATGTCGAATTCATTTGCCGTAAATTTCACTCCGCGACAAAGAGAATTGTTCCAAAAAATGGAAACAATCCGCGCGAAACCATTAGAGACCCGTATACAAGAATTATTTATGGAAATTGATTTATTGGGTAATTATACACAAAGTGCATGGTTCAATGATTTAGATAAACGAGATATTCTACGACTTTTTCGATATTTACGCGATATATGGTATTATAGAGGCCGAATGTCGAATGAAGTAAAAATGAAAATATCTAGTTTACATGACCCATTTTTAAACAATGATATACAAACTCTCAATATTTCTGCACCTCTAGAAGATTTTAAAAAAATCTGTATTTCTGTAATGGAAAATATTATATATACCGGAATTGATACTGAATTTCAAAAATTAGGCGCATTACATGTATTATCAGCACTTACGGTAGTTTCTATGCGAGCCAGACAAAATATGATGTGGTTATACGAATCCTTGTTATATTAGATTTTGCGTATTTTTTGCGTATTTTTTTTGCGTAAAATTGAAATTTTGAAAAAGATTTAGGAATATATTATTGACTATCCAGCGGAATATATTATAATAAATATATATTTGCGTTAAACCATTTAAAAAAGAAACCTATTATAGTATATACTTACATAGAATGGTAAGAACAACTAAGACCGAAACCAAAGCCGTTGCCGCCCCTGCCTCAGTAGTTGAACAAACTGCTTCTTCCAAAAAATCAAAGAAGGTTGCTGAACCTGTTGCCGCTGCACCAGCAGTTGCTGCCCCAGTTGCAACTGAACCAGTTGCCGTCGAATCTGCCGAGAACTCTTTATTAGTAAAGATGTCTGAATATGGTGCTAAAATCCAACAATTAACCACTTTAATCTCCACCTTAAAGAGTGACTACAAGACCCTTGAAAAGGCAGTTGCTCGTGAATTAAAGAACGCCCAAAAATCATCATCTCGCAAGAGAAAGACCGGTAACCGCGCCCCTTCCGGATTTGTCAAGCCAACCCGCATCAGTGACGAGCTTGCCAAGTTCCTTGGAAAATCAGTCGGCACTGAAATGGCCAGAACTGAAGTGAGTAAGGAAATCAACAGATACATCCTTGCCAACAAGTTACAAGATGAGAAGAACGGACGTATCATCCATGCTGATTCAAACTTAACTGCACTATTAAAGCTTAATAGCGAGGATGAGTTAACTTACTTCAACTTACAAAGATACATGAAGCATCACTTCATCAAGGCCCCTGTCGCCACTGCTTAAATGTAAAAGTAGGTTTTTAAAAATTATAACTCAAAATTATAAAAATAATAGTAGATAGATAAAGCTTTCATAAACTGTAAAATAAAATAAAATAATCAAATATAAATGATATAAAAAATATAAATAATATAAATAAAAATAAAAAACATTTTTATTTATAAATGCAGCAAGAAGAAAACAATAGCAAACTAGAAAAAGTAAGTGATAATGAAGTGCATTATCTTGATATAAATTCAGCCGAATCTACATTATCATTTGAAGAAACCGTAAAAAAATTTGTTGAAACTACTAAACCCAAATTATACATATTAACACCTTGTTATGGTGGTATGTGTCACGTTGGATATTTAGAATGTTTGATTAATACACTCAATCTATTTCGAGAATTTAATTTTCCAATTCAAGTAGAATTTTGTAAAAATGACAGTTTAGTATGTCGCGCGCGAAACAATTTAATTGCAAAAGCAATGAGTGACCCATTCACTACTCATATTATTTTTATTGACAGTGATATTACTTGGAATCCAGCTAGTATTTTAAAACTAGTTTTGGCAGACAAACCGCTTATTGGAGGCGCATATCCTATCAAACGATATTTGTGGGAAAAACTATTAAACCCCGAAACAAAACGCTATGATAATAAAATCATTGATAAATGGATAGAAAAAAAAGACAGTAACCAAATATTAAAAAATACAATGACTGATATAAATACTATTCAATCTTCACTATTTCGTTACAATATTAACTATATAGATAAATTCATAAAAATCGATAACAATTTAACTAGAGTAAAACATTTAGCTACTGGATTTATGTTAATGCAACGCTCTATGTTAGAAAAAATGATGTTAGCTTTTCCATTTACGAAATACATCGATGATTGTAATTTTTTAGCAGGCGAACAAAATAAATATGCATATGCTCTATTCGATTGTGGTGTAGAAGATAATCACTATTTATCAGAAGATTGGTTATTTTGTAATCGATGGGTAAAAATTGGCGGAGATATTTGGTTAGATGTTAGTGTAAATTTAACTCATACCGGTCCAGAAGATTTCAATGGCTCATATATTTCATCCATCTTATAAAAATGTATAATGAGATGTATTATACATTTTATATTTCTAACATTGTCATACGTAGTGTCTCTAATTCCGTATGTAATTTTGAATCGCCCTTTATTTTTACAAATTCTTCTTCTATATTTTTTAAAATACTTATATACGCTGAATTTGCATAATTCTCTTTAAAAAATAATACGTAGTTATTAATATTCTCTTTACTATGGGTAAATTGAAATAAACCTTTATTGTGGTTGTTTATCCAATCGATAAATTTATTTACATTGAACATTTGAATCGGTTTTAATATATAATATGCTAAAATGGGCGTGTTTTCGTTATACTTTTTGCACATATCTCTCGATTCATTACTATTATCATATAAATTAAAATATTTTAATCCAAAATGGTCCAAAATTTTTACTTTTTGAAATAATGAAAAGAATAATTCCAGTTTAATTGCCTCTTCTATTTTTTTGTATGTATATTCCATATCCATTAGATGTTTCGTATTTATCAATGAAAAATGTGATACAAATATAGTATGTATTAATTCTGCACATTCCTCTGTATATGATTCATATAAACGTATATTTTTTGCATTTATCAAATGAAAAAACTCGTGAATGTTTTCTTCTACCCTATAATCATACATATGTGAAAAATCTAGGCCCATACAATGAAATGTTTCATGTATAAAAACCTTGAACCATTCTTCTTCCCTGAATATCGTCAATTCAATCGGCTGCTCTTCATTTTTTTGTATCAAAATAGGAGATTTTATATCATTATCCATACAAGAATTTGTATACCCCGTATTTGCATGATTCATATCAAACGGTTCTAAATCAATTCTGGGCAATTCTTTTTTCAAATTGGTCAAATATAAATATATATCTAATCGTTTTGCACAGTTGATTGGACTATATATATTACTAATGTATAACCACATGTAGATTTTTTGTAAATATACTCTTATTTTTTTTTCACTAATGAGAGAATCCGTATTATATACAAAAAATATGCGAAATTTGCGGTATTTTATGTCAAATTCATATATTTTTGTTTGTTGAGATTCAGTTTCTATTTTATTTCTTATCTCTATTGGAATTCCGCTATATTGATTACCTTTGGGAAACGAATCTTTATTATCATATTTCACCTCTTTTATATATTCTATTTTCAACCATTCTAAATGAGATTTTATCATATGACTGTATAATTTTTGTATAAATTGAATCGAACTCTTTGATATATGAAATGCTTCATCTATACTCTTCTTTGATTTTTTAAAATATTTGTATAAGAATGATTTCAATGTAACCGTTATATGTTTCATATATTATTATATATAATATCATTATTTTATTTTACATAAAATTGATAAGTTGGTCGTATATTTATTTATCACCAATAATAATCTATCAATTTATGGGAATACAATATTTAAATCGGTTCATGATCGATAATACCAATAAATCTTCTATTCGCAAATTACATTTACATGAACTCCGGCATAAAACAATCGTTATAGACACTAGTATTTATTTATACAAATTCGTTGCAGAAAATACACTGATTGAAAGTTTGTATTTGTTAATTTCAATCTTTCGTAAATATTCAATTGTTCCTATATTTATATTTGATGGAAAACCACCCGCCGAAAAACGTGAGTTGTTGAATCAACGTAAAATAAACAAGGTCGAAGCCGAATCTAAATATGCAGAAATGAAAACTATCATGGAATCAATTACCGATGCAAATGAATTACAAAAAATACAACATGAAATGGATTTGTTAAAGCGCCAATTCGTTTCTATTACAAATGACGACATTCAAAGCGCAAAAACATTAATGGAATATTATGGAGTGAAATATTATGTTGCTACGGGAGAAGCAGACCATTTGATTGCATATTTGGTGAAATCCAAAAAAGCATGGGGATGTTTAAGTGATGATATGGATATGTTTGTATACGGTTGCACTCACGTATATAGACATATAAGTTTATTAAATCACACCGTTATTTACTATGATACTACCGCTATTTTACATGATTTAGAAATGACATATGATGAATTTTGTGAAATTATGGTAATGTCTGGCACTGATTACAATATAAATAATAATACATCCATACATGAATCCATTAAAATATTCACCCAATACAAAAAATATATGAAAAATAAAAAAAATAAAAATAAAAAAATGGCATTTCATGTATGGGTATCGCAAAATACTGAATATATTCCCGATTATGATGAATTTCTAAACCATTGCAAAATATTTAAATTAGATAAATTTGAAGAACCCATAGTAAATAATATTTCATTGAAATATGAACCAATACAACGCGAAAAATTGCAAGATTTTCTAAAAAATTATGGGTTTATCTTTTGCACATCGTGATTATGCCAATTTTCGACGAACATTCATTAGTATTATATCCGGTTTTCGTGATTGGCGTCGAACATATTCACTTAATAGTGCATCATGGGTAGATAGTAGAAGTTGTTTTAAATCTTCGTTTTGTGAAAATTTAGCGTAAACTGCATCCTCTCTTTCTTTTTCATAACGACCCAAATGATAGTCGGCATCTATTTTGGTTTCTTTTGGGCGTAGTAATTTACCGTTCTTTTTACCACCCTCTCCCGCAATTTTAGCTAAACCAGGGTCTTCGCAAAATTCACTTTCGCTATCTAATGAAAATAATAAATAAAAATCGTGAAACCCATTTTTAAATTTAGAACCCTGGACATAATGTTCTACAGATGCCCAACGATGATTATCTAATTCAAATATTCCTTTATTCCACGTATCGTGTAATTTTCTTCTCCAATCCGTATTTTTTTCCAATATTGTATAATTCTGTATTTTATTCTTGGGAATTGTTTCTCCCAAACCTTGCCCCGGAAATGGTTTATCATTCGAATTAAAATGATATCTAAGTATTACTTTCGAATCATATAAATCACTTTCATCGTCATCCTCTTCTTCTAACCTACCCAATTCAGGGTCTAAACCTAATTGTCCTTTCAAATTACGAAAATCTTGAATCAAATAATAAATTCCGGAATTTTTTTCTAAACATTTGTTTATAATCAATATTTTTATATCATAAGGAATCTCTTTAAACGTAAATATACGTTTATGCTGATAAGTGAGCAATTCATAATGATTCCCGGTATATGTTGTCATAATGTAATATTTGGGTGAAAACGCACCGGAATCTTCTATTTTTTTATTAAAATCTCCACAATTTAATACTCCATCTAAATCACCCGATTTGAAAGATTCTTGTGAAAATATTATGAATTTTACATCCAATAATCGTTCTAATGTTGAAATGGCCCATGCATCTGCCCAAAATCGTGAGGTTTGTATATATGCTCTAAATTTATCAATCGTATCTATATCACTCATATAACCTACATATTCTTTTTGTAATGCGACTGTTTCTTTTCTCTCCTTCATTTTGTTCTTGTATTCCTCCTGTAATCTCTTTGCCTGAATTATGATTTGTTCTTGTTCTTTTTTAGAATCTGTTTTCTTCACGCGTTTTTTATATTCAGCATTTGTTTTTTGCATTTCAACCAATTCATTGTCTAATTCGATTATCTCATTTTGAAATCCTAAATATAATGTTCGATGTTCTTGATATACTTCATCGGTTAGTTCTTTCGCCAATAATGCTCTCAATTTTTGAACGGTAGTATCATGGCCGATTTGTTTGAATGCATCACGAACCACATAGAAAAAACAATCACCTGCCCCATCATTCTCTTGTATTGAGTAATAATTATTTTTGAAAAAATTTTCTATCCATTTATTTGATGCCGATTTTTTGAAATCTTTCTTAATATTCATTGCATCTTCTTCCGTTTCTTCTTTCAATAATGCGGGCTGTTTCATATGGGTATCTATTTCAAATATGCCATCTTTTGTTAATTTAACCGCTTTTTCTTTTTCTTTTGATAATTTATCTTGTGGTAATTTTAACGTAATTACGTCATTTTCGTCAGTTTCAATTACATCTATTTCTTCCAATTCATTTTTTAATGTTCTTTGTTCTTCGTTCTTCTCTTCTTTTTTTTGTTCCTTTTCCTGATTTTGTATAATTTTTTCAATAAATTTTTCATTCACAAAACTATATAATAATGGTTTTCCCATTTTATGCAAATCAATATCTCCGTCTTCATCTAATACATTTAATGCTTGACCACTCGTGATTTCATATACGCCGATTTGTGCCTTTATTTTATTTTTTATTATCAAATATATTGGATAAAACAATACTTTTTTTGATTGATATGTATATTTTTGTTTGCCTAACGCGATAATTATCGGTATATCCTCTATGTATATTTCATACAAGTTAGAATGATATCCTTTATCTTCTAAATCTATGTTTTTATTTTCAACGTAATTTATTTCCTTATTTATTTTCGAAGAAACCATCCTAAATATAAATATATATTTGCTATATATTTATATTTTTACTATTATATGTTATTTTTGAGCAAATGTTCTGGCATAGGTATATATTCCTGATGTATTTTGAATGTATGTCCGTTTGGTAAATCATGCGTAAAAAAAATTTTATAAAATCTTGCTAATTCATTATTATAACGAACCCATACACTTTTTAGTAAATCACCATATGATTTATAATTGTATTTTATATAATCTGTTTTAAATGAACCACTTCCTGGATAAAATTTATTTATCATTTGTATATATACGTCTTTTGAATGACGTCGTATTAAATCCCTCGATACGCTAAAACAATGAGCATGACCCCAACCACCACGTTTTCCCATATTCGTATGATTGTTTGGGAAAAATTCCTTTAACCAATCCATATAATTTTCGGATAAATCATCTTCTTTGATTCTATTGTCCCAATCAATTAATTCTGGATGTGTTCCTACTTGCATAAAATCATATTTATGACATTCATTTAATAAATACCCAAAATTTATTTCATATTCATACCAATTTGATTTTACAAATACATTTATATTTGCCAAATTATCATAATTTGTAATAATATGATATAAAAATGAATAATCACATTTACCAACATTAGGTATTTCTATCAAATTATTCGATATTATATTTTCTTGTCCAGAGAGTAGATTATCATCCTTTCTATAAACTGTATATATAAACCGATTATCTAATCCATTTAACCATGATAATTTATGTTCGTCTTTATAAGTAGATGTAATTACATGTATAGACATTTTTGCTATATATGTAATGATATGTTTATATTGTTTTTATCTTATCAACTATATCTTTGTATTTGAATATTGACCTACTAGACAATGAAGGTTTTTCTTTTATTTTATACGTTGCAAATATATGTATTTTGGGGAGTATTTCGCTATTCCATTTTGTATTGTCTTTGTAATTCATATATACCATACCTATGACGATTGAAAGAACCTCCGTTATTTCATCCACCTCATTCACTTTATTTGATTCTTCTATATAGTTTGTTGCCAAATTTTGAAAATGGACAATAATATCAAATATATCTATCGGCAATACTACATTATTTTTCATTAAATTTACTATAAATGTAATAGATGCTCTCCTATTTTCATTCATTTTATTATAATTACAAAATCCGTCATAATTCACATTTGCATCTACATATACCAATGAATTCAATGAATCCATAAATTGGTTCATGAATGGCTCTATCGTATCATTGAAAAACGCAAATTTATCAATTAATTCTTTATATAATTTGGCATATATTTCTGAGTAAAATTTATTTGATTTGGCAATATCAAATAATACCGTTGTTATTTTTTTCATTGAATCAATTTCATCCACATTTTCTGAACATTCAATTATTTTTTGGATAATAGCTTCCTTATGTGTTTCATATGTTTTATCAGTTAGTTTATTCAATAATATACGTATATCATTTATTTGTTTTTCAATACCTTCTTTTGTCTCCATTTTAGTTGCTTTGAATGCGGGTTGTTTATCCCATTTCGCATTTATCGAGTCATCTTTTATGGATGTTCCAGGTGGTTTTGATTGTTTTTTCTTATAGCGTATTTCATCCCCATGTTTTTCGGTCTTGGTATCTTCTGTATAATTACCTGTTTTACTAATTTCCTTCAATAGTAATTCGATGGTATTGTATACATCGTGTCCTAAACCTATACGATATTCTTCGTAAGAAAAGACATTGATATCATCTAATGTATAAAATAAACAACTCATTATTGTTTTTCGCCTATTGTATAGAGACAAATCATTTTATATTATTTATTCTAAATATTATTTTCGTTCGTGACATCGTATTATATTATCTATATACATCAATAGAATGTTTCACATATTTAGTAAGAAATTACTAGAGAAATATGATATATTTAAAGGTCAAAGTGAAACTGAAAGTTCTTCTAAAGACAAAGATGCATTATTATTTCGTTTACCGATTGAATATATTGACTCTACCTATATTCATCATTTATCCGCGAATGTAGCAGACGACCTCGAATTAGCCAATTCAATTACGGATAACAAAGCTATCTATGATTTTTTATTAAATCCTGAACATGCCTACGGTAAAAAAATGATTCAACAATGGAAACAAAAATATACTACACATATACCGTTTTTGAGAGATAGTCAAAATATTCTTCGGGAAATGCCTACTTATTTAGATAAAGTGGAATCCTCTACAAAATATCAAATGAATTGCGAAAAAATAGACGAAATATGGCAAAATGTGAAGAGCGATGCCTCCTTTTTAGAAAAATATTCATTTATGGAATGGTCTGCATTTGAATATTTAAATGATTCTACCCTGTTTCTACAATGTGTCTCATTCATTAACATCGCCTCTCCCGTAATGAGTTTATTTATACCCATTATTTTTTTGATTATGCCATTTATCATATTGAAAATTCAAAAAATACCGATTAATTTTGCAATGTATTTAGAAATATTAAAATCAATTGCCAAAAACCATTTTATTGGAAAAACTCTCCTAAATTTAAATAATTTAACTCTTGAAAAAGTGATTTATTTAGGAATAACTGTCGCCTTTTATTTATTACAAATTTATCAAAATGTAATGGCGTGTATTCGATACTATCACAATATCAAACAAATGAATGATTATTTAGTAGAAATCAAAGAGTATTGTAAATATTCAATTGCTAGTATGGATTCGTTTGTAGAACTCCATAATACAAAATCTACTTATTCTGCATTTTGCCAAGAAACTGCTAAACATTCTCTCCATTTAAAAGAATTATTAGTAGAAATTGACAGCATTCGTCCTTTTAAATTCGATATTCTAAAATTAACTGAGCTTGGTCATATGTTACGTTGCTATTATCATTTTTTCAAAAATCCATTTTACAATGATGCGTTGAAATATTCCTTTGAGTTTGAAGGATATATTCACAATATTCGGGGTATACATCAAAATATTTTAGCAAAACATATTCATTTTGCCGAATTTGATGAGACCGCTGATTGTGTAATCGAACAACAATACTATCCTCCCTATAAAGAAGGAGAGCATGTTAAAAATAATTGCAAATTTGATAAAAATATGATTATTAGTGCACCAAACGCGTCCGGTAAAACAACAATCATTAAAACCTCTTGCATAAATATTATATTTACTCAACAATTTGGGTGTGGTTTTTACAAATCGTGTCTTCTTAATCCATATAAACATATTCATTCTTATTTGAACATTCCAGACACATCAGGCAGGGACAGTTTATTCCAAGCCGAATCGAGACGTTGTAAAGAGATTATTGATATTATTCACGAAAATCAAGAGGATAGACATTTCTGTATCTTTGATGAATTATATTCAGGAACAAACCCAAGTGAAGCGACAAAGGCGGCTTATGCACTTTTAAAATATATTTCTAAATTCAATAATGTGAATTTTATTCTTACTACCCACTATGTAGCAGTATGTAATAAATTCAAAAAATCAAAAAATATTCGTAATTATAAAATGGATGTTGAGAGCTTGGAGAATGGAAAACTCAAATATACCTATAAATTGAAATTGGGTATTTCTAAAATACAAGGGGCTATCAAGATACTTAAAGACATGAATTATCCAAATGAAATTATTGAAAATATAGAGAATTTCTAATAAATAATTTTTTAGTAGAGTAATTTTTGTGGACTAAATATAACAATATGAAATTTTTTTTATTGTTATATTTATTTTTATTCAAAATATATCATAAACATTTTTTTAACAAGATTGATTCAAATGATACTATGATAACAAATTATGCAAAAATAAAAAAAACGGCGCTTCTCTCAAAACTTATATATGAATATGACTATGTAAGCAATCATACAAATACCAATAAACAAAAATATACGATTGATGCAAAACGAAACATGAACATAACGACAAATATAACGATTGATTTTGTAGAGAAAAACAATATTTATTTTAATTTAGTGCAATTTATCGCTCTCATTGATAACAAAGATTTTGTAAAAGATACTGATAAATATTTCAATATATTGAACAAAAAATTTGAAAACAGCGAGATATATGGTTTTTTCTACAATAAACAACGATTACATGCTCTCATTATATTGAACCACAAATACAAAGAGATTATTGTGGTATTTAGAGGGTCCCAATATATTGATGAATGGTTCAAAAATTTATGTATGTATGAGGTCCCTATCATATTTTCTCCCAACTATAAAATTCATAAGGGGATTTTTTCAATGTATAGTAATAAAGATATCGATGAAAATATTTTATATGTTCTCAAAAATTTGTTTGAATTTTTTCCGGACTATAACAAAATATTTACGGGACATAGCAAAGGTGGAGTAGATTCCATATTATTAGCATTTGAATTAGATTGTAAACTCTTGAACAAATATGAATATGAAATATATACGTTTGGCAATCCTCCCATTTTCAATTTTGATTTTGCAAATTATTTACATACACACCCAAACATCACTATATTCAATGTCATAAATCAACAAGATATTATTTGTATGTTACCTTTTCATAATAATTTTCACATAGGAATTGAGGTATTGTTGAGAGAAAAAAACATGTTCTTCATTTATCATAAAAAACCATTCAAAAAATTTTTTGATATTTCGCGTTTTTTCTTATCAATTTTGAATCATGATTTGAACACATATATAAAAAATATATACAATATTGATACCTTATATAATTTTTCTCTACCCGAGAAATAAAAATAAAAAAGATTATTTATACACCTTTGGACATTTAAGTTCGCACAAAATATGAGTATTTTTTCTTATTTTATTATATGAATAAATACAAAAGTGATGATTATAAATTAGGTGCGGTTAAATATTATTTGAAACATAATGATAGTATGGATAAAGTTTGTGAAATATTTGATTGTAAGAAAAGCACACTAAAAGGGTGGATTGATAGGTATAAAACTACTAAAAATCTTACAAGAAAGAATAGAAAACCTATATCATACAAGATAAACAAGGAACAAGTTAAAACTGCCGTAAATATGATTGATAACAATGAACAACTTACGATGGACGAACTTTTATTTTCTATGAAACAAAAATATAACGATTTGGATATTACCACACGCCATTTAGGTAGAGTTATTAGGGCAAATAACAGAACCAGAAAGCGAACCCGCCATCAACATTATCCAAAAGAACGCAGAAAACAACTTACCGACAAAAATAAAGAAATGGAAGCATTTTATAATGAAGTTCATAAATATCCACTTGATAAGATTATTTGTTTGGACGAAACCAGTATTGGCTCTCATTTGAAACCATCGTATAGTAGATGTTTCATAGGTAAGCGTTGCGTAATCAAAACTAATAATAATTTTGTATTTCGTAGTTTTACTTTGTTAGTTGCTATCAATAATTCAAAATGCGTAGGAAAAATATTTTATGAAAAAGGTGGAACAACCAAAGAAAGAATGGTAGAGTTTATAGAAACACAAATAGCACCAAAATACAAAAACCATCTCATCATATTAGATAATGCGAGAAGTCATAACAACGATATGGTAAGAGAAGCAATAATAAAAAGTGGTAATCAATACTTATTTACAATCCCATATAGTCCAGTTACGAATAGTGTGGAAATGTACTTTAACCAGATAAAGACATATATAAAGAAAAACCGAGATGTATATACATTTGAAGGATTGGAAAAGAATATTGATAAAGCGATAGATAAAGTGAAACCGGAAAATTATAAGAATTATTTTTATTATGCTTACGGAATTAAAGATGATACAACATATAAAAGGAAACCATCAACTCGTAAGTGTAGATTAAAAAATTATAAACTGTAATTTACTTAAAAATTATTTATGTAAATTATATAGCAACAAATATGGAACGAGATTTTGATTATGAAAATAATAATATCGCATATGATTGGCAATATACACAGGAAGATGGTGGAGGAATAAAATGTAAAAATTATGAACTATGTGAATGTGTTCTACCACAATGGTGGTTTGATTGTAAAGGAAAATATTTATGCACTAATTGTGATATTATGTTTGGAAGATGGGGAAATCAAAAAGGTAAAGGAATCTTAGAAATAAGTGATAACATTGAATGTCCTATATGTATTGAATGTAAAAAGGGTATATCATACCCAAGATGTAATCATATGGTATGTATTGAATGTTTCAAAAGATGTATGTATGGCGACGAGACAGGACAACCAATATTCCCATATCCTGATATAGAAGATGAATATGATGAAGATCCAGAAAATCCAAAGTGGAAAAATGATTATCCATTAATTGAGATATATCAAAGAGATTATGATAATTGGGAAGATAACAAAAATGAAAAATATGAAAACGAAACTAATATTCGGTTGTGTCCTGTATGCCGGTCGTAATCATTATTTACATAAAAAATATAAAAATTACTTATGTAAATTATATAACTAATGCGACTTAAAAGTGAATTGTATAAAAAAGAACAAGATGGTATTATAGACAAGATTATTAGCATATTAGATTTGGAAAATAAAAACACATATATACTATACGAATTAGACAAAAATGAAGAACTCCAAAAACAAATTATGGAACTCATACCAGAAATACGAAAATGGTTTGCTTTTAACAATATGAAAGCTGTAGGAGAACCAGAGCGAATAAAACGCCCTTGGTTATCAATTATTAAAAATCTTCTTAAATCCAAATACACTATTGAAAATAAAGAACAACAATTCAAAATCAACAAAAAATGGATAAAATCGCCAATATATATTTTTACGAAAGTTTAGGGATTTTTACTTAATATATTATATTTAGGGAAACTTACTTAAAATAATATCTTTGTATAGTATATAGAATGGAAAAGGCAAAAGAGAAACCACCAGAGTTTTTCAAATCCATTAAAACTTCGCTGAAAAATGTATTGAAACATCCCGAAATCAATACCAAAATACTAAACGACGCTGTTGTGAAATCTAATAAAATTGTTATTCATACTTTACAATTTCTCAAATTGTATTTATTGGATTATTATGAAAACAATAATCAAACATTACCAGTAGTAAGTAAGGAACTTATCAATAATTCTATGAAAGTTGTTTGTGGTGAAAAAACTGAAAAAAGAGGAAAACCTGCAAAAAATGAAACGATAGAAATGAAGGATATACTTACTACTTTTTACAATCATCATTATTTACCACTTACACAGAATGACCCAATTGATTATGCTGGGTTAAATACTGTATTGGATTATTTGAAGGAAGATGTTATTACGATGTATGAGAATAATATTCAATTACATTATGTAGAATATGTAGAACGATATGTAAATGTTGTTTGGAAAAAGAAAATGATTGTTAATAAGATAAGGAAATTAGGCAAAACTCAAAAAGAGCGTGAAGCACGAGTAAGAAATCTTTGTGCCGAATTACGAAAAATCAAAAATGATTTATTGAATGTGGATGGGAAACCATACCAATCAAATAACTATTACCATAAATGGATTGCCGAACAAAAACAACACATTTTACCGCACCGAAACAAGTTTGAGAAAAATAGCGTAATGTATGACTTGAAATGTAAAACGATGGAATATTTTCCTTGTATGATTTTTATGATGAAACAAGTTGAAAATGACGGCGAAACTGTTAATAATGTTTTTCCATTACGAAGTGAAATCGCACCGAAATACATACGATTAGACACAACTACATTAGTCAATTTATTATTGAGAAAAGAACACGGAACAAAGGGATTTTTCAAGACAAATGGAGAACTGAAAAAGAACGAAGATAAGATTTGGAAGTTCTTTTTTAGGACGGAGCGTAAAGCGTTTCATAAAAAGGGTTTTTCATTTCATCATATGGTTTCTACTGATGGGGTTGGATTAAGTATTTTATTTTTACGAGAAGATTTGGTTGGTAAGAAATTACCTATGATGAAAAAAGGAATATCAAAAGAGTTGTATATTGATGAGTTGGACGATTATTCTACTTTGCGTGATAAAAAAATTGTAGGCGTCGATCCGGGAAAAGAAGATTTAATTTATTGCGTAGATGATGCTTCCAAAGATGCAAATGTATTTCGGTATTCACAAAATCAACGAAGGAAAGAAACTAAAATGAAAAAATACAACAATATTATTTTGGGTATGAAAACTAATAAGATTGAGGGGAAAACCATTATAGAATATGAAACAGAATTATCACATTATAATCGTAAATCATTAAACATTACAAAATATAAGGAATATCTACGAGAAAAGAATAGAATAAACCATATACTATTTTGTTTTTATCGTAAAGAATTATTCCGTAAGTTGAAGTTTGGTAAATACATAAATATAAAAAGAAACGAGCAAAAAATGATTAGTAATTTTAAACGAGCATATGGTGATGCTGATAATGTTGTCATTTGTATAGGCGATTGGGAACAAAGAAAACAAATGAAATACAAAGAACCAACATTAGGAAAAGGAATACGAACCTTGTTTAAAAAAAATAACTTTAATGTGTTTTTGGTAGATGAGTTTAGAAGTAGTTGTAAATGTTCCAAATGTGATGGTGGAGTATGTGAAAAGTTTATGGTGCGGACACATCCAAATAAAAAGAAGAACAAAGATGAATTGCGGTTAATTCACGGACTATTACGCTGTAAGAGCGGTTGTGGGTCGTGGAATAGAGACCGTAATGGTTCATCAAATATCTACAAAATAGCAAAGAATGCGATAAATAACATAGAAAGACCAAGTTATTTATGTAGAGAAATAAAAAGTAATCAAAGTGCTTCACCGAGTGCTTATAACCAAACTTTATGCGGGTATGAAAAGACCCAACTTTGAGCCTCTTTTTGTTAGCACTTTTTGTGCGAACTTAAATGTCCAAAGGTGTAAATTACATATATAAGTTTTTTATTATTTCTAATCCGTTGCAAGTATTTATCATTTTATCTATATCGTCTTCTTTTGCAAACATTTCTTGTTCTTTCTCTCTTTCTCTTAATTCTTTGTGTATATCTGGTATAATCTTATTCAATGAAATAGTCATATTGTCAGCTAACTCATGAAATTCATTGTGTAATTCATCGCTCACATAACCATACATACATATCAATATTATTTTCATCAAATCTTTTGATGAATAATTTTGTGCAAGTAATCGGTCATGAATGACATCGATGTTCTCATTAAACTCTTGTATAGTAAGTAATTGTGCAACTCGTCTCTCTTCTACAGTTTCATCTTCTTCGTCGTCACTTTGGTCAATATCACTATCATCATCATCTTCATATTCACTCTCATCATCCTCTTCGACTACATCATCTTCCTCTAATAATTGAGCACGACAACATGGACACGCGTTATTTACAGTTAAAGATTTTGTTACACACTTAAAGCAGAAACGATGTCCACATTCAGTTACGCAACAATTCTTTTCGCCAATGACTTCGTAGCATATAGGGCATTCCATTTTATTTTTCGTTTGTTAGATTGTTTTGGTTGTTTGAATACCATATACAATTTGTGAAAAAAGTATTTCAATTTTATACAAAATATAATACTCACCTATTATAGATGAAATCAAAAAAGGTAGGCCAATACGTAAAAAATAATTATACCTTAAAACAAAAACGAAACATTGCCAAAAAAATAATAGATTTAAGAGAGAAAGACGTAGAAAATGATTTTATCAACTTAAAAGAGATTGGTTGTGAAAAGAAGAAAGCGTTAAGCCAAACCGGAAACGATATTGTAAATTATTTCACGTTTGTTGAGAGATTGAATACAATCGGTAATAAAAACCTAAATTTCTATGATGTTTGGCAAAATAAAAATGCTTTAGCTAAAAAAAAATACGTTAATAATATTCTTTCTTTTTATAAAAACAGAAAAACAAAATACCCCGAGGCAAAAGTATGGTATCGCATTTCTAATTTGTATTTTTCCGCAATATCTATATTCAAACCCCAGATAGCAATGGATATATATTGTTTATATAATCCTACTACCATATTAGATTTTACCATGGGGTGGGGCGGCAGATTAGTGGGAGCATGTGCACTAAATGTTCCAAAATATATAGGTATTGATATGAATACCAATCTAAAAACGCCATACAATAAAATGACGCATTTCTTAAAAAAACATTCGACTACCGAAATTGAATTATATTTTCAAGATGCATTATCCATTGATTATTCCAAACTTGATTATGATTTAGTATTAACAAGTCCACCATATTATAATATAGAAACGTATGGTGATAATGTAAAGAAAACAAAAGAAGAATGGGACAATTCATTTTATATTCCTATTTTTGAAAAAACATTTCAACATCTTAAACCGGGTGGACATTATTGTATAAATATTCCAAATGAAGTATATGAAAATGTTGCAGTCAAAATATTAGGCAATCCTCTCACGAAAATACCTTTAGCCAAATCTAAACGAACATCGATTGAGAAATATAATGAATTTATTTACGTGTGGAAAAAATAATTTATGTTGTTTCGCTTTACAAAACAATATAAATTTAAGCACGTGGTTTACGATTACGTTGACTTACCTTCACATAACCGGCATCTTCTTCGCCATTTGATTCTGGTCCACGTGTCTTATATTTTCTTACAGGTGCACGTGGTCTTGAACCATTGTCGGCTAATTTACGGGTTTGACACATAATTTCACCATTCTTAATACCACTGATATTTACTGCATGATATTCGTGTTTTTCATTTGGAGATTTCACTAAATCAAAATCGACATATTCACCTTGAACTAAATATTTATATAAAGAATTGTCACCACCAATAGATGAAAAATGAACGAAAATATCTTTTCCGGCATGGTCACCGTCACATACTGTGATAAACCCAAATCCGGATTTATTGTTGAACCATTTTACTTTTCCTGTTAATCTTTGGGCTTGTGCTGTTTCGCTCATTCTGTGTGAATCGAGTATACCATATTATGGGTATTTTTTTTATATTGTTTATATTAAATATTATTGTAATATATATGAAATCATTATTGAAATTTATTGAAAAAAATTATATGATTGTTATTTTATTTTTTGTTTTATTATTTAGCATATATTTTTTAAATAACAGATTTAATATTATTGAAGGTCTAATAAAGAAGAGAAAGCCCAAAAAATCTAAAAAATCCAAAAAATCTAAAAACTCAACTAGCGCAACAGTTGCGGCTACATCTATATTTGGAGGAACAATTGGATACTCAACACAAGATGATATAAACAATAATAAAAACACGATTGCACAAACGAAACAAATATTTGAAATAGATGGAACTTCATATAGTGATAAGATAAACTTGATTAAGCAAAAGTTAGATGGTGGTATTATCAAGGACAATACTGCCAAACAAATTGTAACCAACGGTGAAAAAGCAATATGCACAAGTATTTATACGTATATAAATGTTCCAAACTCAAATATAGAGAAATCTTTAGTTGAACAAATAAATGGTCAATTAAACCAAGAGGGCATTTCATATAGTGATAAAATAAAAGGTATTAAAACCGATACCTCATTTTACAATAAATATCTCAACGACATTATTTTCAATGGAGAAAAAGAAATTATAGACAAATTAAATACATATATAAAATTGTTAGAACAACAATTCAATTCAATATAAATATTTCCTTTAACCTATTATAATTTGGCATTTCAGCATATTTCAAATTATAACAATATTCAATATATTCATTTATTTTTTCATTACATTTCAATGCAATTTTTGTAATAACCTCTGTAACCTTGTATTTTTTTCGAAACTGATTTTTTTCATTCAATATATGCATTGGCGAGTATGTTTCTGGAAATGATATTTCTTGTGGTGCATCGCTCCACAATAGCTTGCCAAAATACAAATATAAATATATATATCCAATTGAAATCAAATCGTCTCGTCTTGACGGCTCTATACCATTATGAATATTTATACTAATATATTTAGGCGAACCAATTATAAAATCACGGTCATCTCGAAAAATACTATGTTCATGCTCTTCGTTTATATAAAAGGTAGCTAAACCAAAATCAATTAAATATATTTCATTTTCCAATATCATGAAATTTTCGGGTTTAATATCGCGATGTATCACGTAATGACCATGTATATTTTCTAATATTTCAATCAGACGAATCATTATTTTATTAATTGGGTCCGTTTGTAGTTTTAATTTAGAAACGCAATCGACAAACGATTTATCAAAATATGTCATGACTAAACATATATAATCCCCATATGGCCCATACCACAATACAAATGGAGTATCTCGACAACCCTTTCTATAAAGATGATTCAATATCGTTGTCTCATATTTTATCGTATTTAATTCTTGGTCCTTCTTCTCTATTTTTATAGCAACGAATTGGTCTTTTTTAACATGCTTACCTTGATACACTTGTCCAAAATTTCCACTACCGATTTTTTTGATTAATTTATATTTATTTCCTATTACATGCGAATTCGCATCCATAAAATGTTGAAAGATATATATGTATATATTATATCAATATGGATTTTTTTAATTTATTTTATAAATTTGATAATACCTTAGAAAAAGTGAAAAAACCATTGTATTTATCCTTGATATTCATTATATATTTTTCATATTTCTTAATATTTGCCGGTTTATATTATGTAAATACCAATTATATTCATATCTTTAGCATATTGTTGCAAATATTTGTATGTGCATTTTTAATCATTCGTTTTCACCCATTTCGAAAACATGAATTGAGAGAATTTGACGCAAGTATCATATTTGCCAGTGCTATTTTATTATTAACAAACGCCGGATTAACTGAGTTTGCAAAAAAAGATTTAGAAGCTCTTGCAAAATACATATAAAGCACGCAATATATAGATATATAGAAAATGAATATACAACAATTATTTGAAGATGCTCAAAATGACCCTTCTTTGTTATCTACATTAGATATCAATCAATTATTAAATTCTCTCGAAAATAAAAATAATGACTATCTGGTAGACAAAACGTTTAAAAATATACATGACGATGTATTCAATATAGTTAAAACGGCTATACTTCCTGATAAGGTTGGTGAAATATGTAAAAAATTAGCGGATTATAGGTATGTAGATGAAATATATGAATTACATAAAGGAAAGCATGTTCGATGGATAAAGGACAATAAATTAACAAACGGTGGCATCGTCGTTGATATAAAGTTTTTAGATAATGGAGTTCATGTTCTTTGTTTGAATAATCAAAGACGACTCATTCAATACAAATTCGATGGTTCGATTACCTTTCAAAAATTATCGGTCGATGAACAACTTATCTTAATGGCATACGAGAATTTATAATTCGTTTTCGCGTAAAATTACCTATATGCGTTCTCAATTTTCTGGTTTTTGTTTTTTGCTGTGTTAAGTAAAAAAAATCCTTGATATAATATATCATTTTTTGAAAAACCTTTTTATGTTGGTCGTTATTTTGCGGAAATGGTATTATATAATGACCGTCGTTTATGATATTGTATAGTTGAGTTTCGTCGAATGAATCTGTGTATAATTTAGAATTTATAAATCGTTTTACAATCGTATCTACGGTTAAATAATAAAAATATGGAGACGGTTGTATATAATAAACTTTCTCATGATTCATTTTTTCATGGTAACTGTCATCTATAAAACAAATTTCTGTTTTTTCTGGTAATAATGCACATTGAATAAAATCATCGTGCGTTTTATTATTTGTTGTTCTACCGGTTTCTATTATTTTATTATTTATTTTAAATGCGGAAATTACTTTATCAAATATGATGGTTTCTTCTTTTAATTTATATTGAAAATATTTGGTTAACAAATTAGGTATTTCCGGCGAATAAATACTATTGGTGTATATATACAATTTATCACATTCCCCTTTTTTTTTCTTTTTTATTATATATTTTAATATTTTTAATATACCTTCTCTCATAAATTCTGGATACAAATCCAGAAGTATATTAAAAGTATTTTGATTTTTGTTTACATCTAACAAATTCCACAATATAACAAGTTGATGAAAAGACCCCAATGTTTCATCTAAATCAAATACTAATACTTTATCTAATTTACGCGGTTTTTTTATTTTAATATTAGATTTCGGCAGTATTTTGAAATAATAATTATTTTTATATACACGAATCTCCGGGACAACCATTCGTTCATTTAACATTATGTAATATATAATAAAACTACATAATATTACCATCAAAATATATAATGATTATAACGTGACTCCGGATAATCCAGTAGACCCAAATCCTCCTTCACCGCGACAAGTAGTTGATAATTCACTTTCATCTACCAATTTCACAATAATTGGACATAAAGATGGATGACATATCTGTAATAATCTTGCGTTTTTTTCAATGACATATTCTTTTTCATTATCCAAGTTTCTAAATGCACCGATTAAAGTTCCTCTGTATCCGGAATCGATTATACCCGTATGATTTGCTAACATTAACGGTGTTTTTGACATACTTGAACGTGGATATACATAATATCCACAAGTAGACGATTTTTTTTTGCTCATATCTTGATATATCATTTCACATTTTATACCTAAATCAATCATGCGTGCGTGTTTCGTAGATGCCATCGTAATTTCATCTGGAATAAATAAATCAAAACCGGAATTTGGAAAATCATCACTTGCAATTTTTGTATTATGTTTTTTAATATGTTCCATATATATTTTGGTCAATTCATTATTATTTTCATTTACACTTATTAACAATACCGCATGATTTTGCATTGTTTTTGATATATCACCAATATCATCTATATCATATGTGAAATTGGTAGATTCGCTTTTTTTTATGTATGTTTTGATTGCATCTTCTACTGTAGTAAACAATGTTGACAATATTTCTTGGGTTTTTGTTTTAATATTTGCAGCGGTTTCCATCTCGATACTATAAATATAGTATTACGTTTATATTGTTTATTTCATATGTTTATATTGACTCCAACTAATTTTCTTACCTTCTACAGGTAACACACGTTCACTGTCATGTTCTTTATCTAAATTATCACCACGTTTGACCGCCGAATCTACATATAATTCTTTTAATATTTTTCCAAAGACAACCGAACCTTCATGTTGGTCTACTTTACCATCTTCTATCATTTTTAATACCGACAACATTCGAGTCATAATAACCAAATCAATTTCGTCTTTTAATATTTTATTAAAAATATCAGTATAATTATTGAACAAAAACCGGCATTCCTTTTCGCACAATTCATTGAATTCATCTGGCTTCATTTGTCTCAATGCCGAATTATGCACTTTCAAATTTTCCATACGACGAATATCATCGCGTATTTTTACACTATGTTTTAATTTTCGAATATTGTCTGTATTATTTTCACATTGGGTTTGGTCGATTAAACGTTTTAAATTTAGCTTTTCGTTATTGTCCATTCACAATTATATATAACGTCTTATATGTTTTATGTATTTTTAAACAAAATATATTATATTTATAACGTATAATATGGAATTTAGCGGAAATGAAAAACGCCTAAACAATGATGTCGTCAAAGAATATTATTTGATTGAAATCGGCAGTTTTTTATTAATTTTTGCATTTATAAATAAATATATGTCAGAAATAGAATCCATTCGTGAACAAATATATGAAAAAATTACAAATTCATATTATTATACTTATATGCAATATTCTATTCAAGATGGAAAATTCAAAACAGTTTATCATGAAAAAAATTATTTTCAAAAGTTTTTGGACTATCTAGGTATTTTATAGTTTAGGAATATTATACTTTTTATCTTCGTATTATCTATAAGAATGAAAATTCGGTTTACTTATATTGTTGTTGCGCTATTTTTAGCATTTGTTATTATGTTTTCTACTTCATGCTCTAGTAATTTTATACCATTTTCAAATGATAAAATGGGTTTCCCTTACGAAGGATTCAGTAATAATGATAAGAAAGACCTTGTTACTAATAAAAAAGAATCAATTGCCGCACTATCTCCAAGTGAAGTTAGTCCTAAAAAAGTCGAAGGATTCGAAGGTTTGTTACCTGCTCCTTATGCAGATACTGCATTAATTGACCCATTTTTTCAAGCCGAATCTAGACAAGATTGTAAAAGTTCTGGTTTAACAAAAGGTGCTGGAAATTTATGTTTAACCCCTGAATTAAAAACCTTATTGCAAACCCGTGGAAAAAACGCAACTGGTGGCGATTTCCAAATTGGTAATTAGATAATATAATACTTATTTACGTATTCTATTATCATATTCGTATCGCTCTTTTTCGTTTTCTAAATTACATAGATGAGCGTTTGCTTTCACACAATTCTACAATTTCATTCAATATAATTTCCTTATCATTTTCGGTATATTTAAAACATATCGTTTGAATATCAGCAGGTGATAATATATAATCTATCATCTTATCAAAATATTCCGCGTATATAGGATTATTTACATCAATATTTCTTATTTTACCCAACATTTCTTTTATGATTGATATAGAAGCCAATTTAAATTCATGCCGGTAATCGATTCGACCAGACCGGAAAAATGCAGGGTCTATATGTTCTAAATGATTTGTGGTAAATATTACCATCGCACCATGTAATTCAATAATACCATCTAAAACATTCAATACACATTCCAGTGTTAATTCATCCTCATTTTTATTATTCAATTTTATTATTTTATTAAATTCCTCTTTCGATTTTTCATTTTTTATGTCATCTACATCATTTATTATTGTATATGATTGATTTGATACGATACCATTATCTTGGTTTCGTTCTTTTAATACACCATTATTATTTGCATCAAAATCTTCAAAAACATAACATAATTGATTTAATCCAAACTTCTTATTATTAATCTCCGTCAATCTAAATATACTGCAAAAATCACTACATGTTTTTATTTTTGACCACGATACTAATACCCCATGTCTACCAGTTTCATTCAAAATTCCGCGTATTGTGCACGACTTTCCAGTTCCTGGAAGACCGGTTAATAACATGGTTGCTTTGCATGTTACGCCTGCATTTTCATAATCTTTTTCATATGATAAATTTGTATTGTCTATTTTGAATCTACGAACATATTCTATAAATTTTGATTTCCCTTCAAAAAATATATTCTTATCCAAAAACTTATTACTCTTGAATGGAAATTCTCGGAAATATAAGTTGGTTCGATTATCATCATCTCTATGTGACCTCAAATATTCAAATATCATTTGTTTATTTTCTGCAAATACTGTATCATTGTTATATTCAATCACGCATTTTGTAACAAAATCTTCTAGTATCGAATATCTATTCTTTTCAGGAATGGACATTTTATACACATAATTCTTATCAATTATTTTTTTTGTTTTCTCACCATTTGATTTTTCGTCTTCTTTTTCTTCATACTGAATAATGATTTCAAGATATATTTTATCCTTCTCAGATATCAAAATACTTTGATTATATTCTGGTAGCATTATAAATTCGATTTTTTCTTCATCATAATAATAATCAGTAGCTACTTTGATTACTTCATTAAAACAAGAAATTTCCTTATTTTTATTTTTCGTTAAAAAATGAGTGATTGCTTTGAATTTTTCACTATACACCACTTTTACTATTTCTTTTTGAGAAAATCCACCTATAGTATATTTTTTTTTGTGACCGGGTATAGTAAGTGAACTATTTTTACTATTATAATTAATTATATGTTTTATATTATCTACTATACTTGTTTTTGAAATTACATAAAACAAGAACATTAATAAAAATATGTAGCGCACGTCTATATTGCTATTTTTGAATACTTCCGATAATTCATTTATTAGTTTTGAATATATTGCCGCTTCAATCAAATGGGCAGGGTCTAACTGCATAAACTATATATATATTTCGAAAAACATTTATATAGTTTGTAATTATTATTTCATATAATTTATGTTTATCTCTTCTGTCGGTTTTCTTGCCAATTTTATCATTTTTTTACGCGTATTTTTTCCCAGATGTCGCCATATGTATGGCATTTTTTCATTCATTGTAATCACTGGAACTTCGTCCTTTGATATTTTGGCATTTTTTACTAACTTACATTTGTTTTGATTTTTACACGTTTTTCTATATCGAACGTCCGTTTTGCTCATGACATTGCATATTCCCCAATTTTTTGAACCATTCGAACAATATGATGGTTCACAATTCAACATGGATTGACCACATGGCACGTGTTTGCATGTTTTATATTTTTTACATTTACTTTGTTTTTGGTGTTTATGTTTTCTTGAACCCATTCTGTTATCTATTCGTATAAAGTATGCTTTTATTTTTTCCATATTACATAAGCCAAATATAAACCAAAAAAGTTTTTAGAGAATATATCCAAGATATTATATCCAATATTTTTCCAATAATATGGCATGATAGCCGCTACACCATATAATGACCATACTCCCGCAAAATACCAAAACATTTTTTTTCCAAAAGTGGTATATTTTGCATAATGATTGTATATCATTACATAATAAATGATGAACGGTATAAATCCACATGCAACTGCTATCAAATTATTTATTACGCCGATTTCTCCTAAATATCCAAATAATAACATTAACCAATTCAATAAAAATATGGGTATTAATATTTCTTTATCTTTAGAAAACGCATCAATAATTGGGTCTAATGTATAATTTACAAAAGGATCTTTTTTCTCGTTATCTTTTTTCTCTTTTTTATCCTCTTCTTCTTCCTCCTTCAAATAATCTAAATACATACAGAGCGAAAATAACATTAAGGGGGTTGTTATGACCCAATCCAAATATCTTTTGGGTGTGACATTTTTTATAGACGAAAACAAATATGCTAACCATGCATAGAATGTTCCTTCCACCACTTGAACTATCAATTCCAATAATAAAATACTTTTTAGCAAAATCATCTCCTCGTTATCATTTACTATCATTACGTATACATCAAATATACCTGTAATGATTTGAACAACTAGAGATATATAAACGGTTTTTAACAATGTCGATTGTAAATTCATTATTATATTTTACTGATATTTTTTTACAAAAAATCGTTGCATACATTTACTACAATATGGTATTATTTTTGATTTTTCACCTGGCAAATCCATGATGTCTTTCACTATGATATGTCGACAATGGGTTTTCAAATAATTTTTTACTAACCGTGAAATATATACAAAATCTGGTTGGGGATTTTCTACTATTTCCAAATGCTGATTTACTATACGCATGATTTCTATATCTTCCTGATAATCAAAATTATCCATTTTTATCTATGTAGAATAAAAAATTCTTTATTTATTTTCATTATTTCATTTTATTTTGAGGCATATGATATTTTACACATACATTGATAATAAACTTTGATTCTGTTTTTCTTCATTTTTAATAAATATATCAACATGTTTTCTTAATACTGTAAATGGAAATTCGACCTTAATATCCATATCTTTGTCGAATAATTTTTCACCAGATTTTATCAAACGGAATAAATTCAGTTTTGTATGAATAATTTCTAAGCATCTCTTCAAATTACGAACACCTGCTTCACTGTTCGTTAATGCAGTAGTGGACGCAATATATTGTAGCGTATCATCGGGAATAATGACATCTTCTTCCCTAAAATTCACCTGTTCGCGTATTTTTGGTAATAAATACTTTCGTGCAATAATGGTTTTCTCTTTCACATCATACCCTTTGGTTTGAATTCTATACATTCTATCTTTTAAGATTGGGTTCACTTTACTCTCATCATTATAACTGAATATGAATAAGCATTTACTGATATCAAAATCTACCTCCGAGAAATATTTATCGTGGAATTGATTGTTCTGTGATGTATCGGTTAAATGTGTCAAAATTCCTATAATTTCTTCACCTTTTGGAGTATCACTTACCTTATCTAATTCGTCAAAATATATAATTGGATTCATACATTTACTATCTATCAATATTTGCACGATTTTACCCCACGAACTACCTTCGTATGTATATGAATGACCCTCTAGAAAACTACTATCTCCGGCACCACCAAGTGCAATAAATGTAAATTCTCTACCAAATATCTTACTGATACCGTCTTTGATCAAACTTGTTTTGCCTGTACCCATTGGCCCCTTAATAGCAATTGCCGTTCCCATTGCACTTGGATTCGATATCCATTGTCCAACCATTTGCATAATTTGCATTTTAGCATCATCTAATCCATATACACAATCGTCTAATATATTTTTTGCATTTTCCATAAAATCATGACATTTTTCTATACCATCATTCATGGTAACTGACAATGATTTTTCTATTCCAAATGGTATTTTCATAAATGTATCTACCCAATTTTTAATCTTATAGTATTCCGAATCACCTGGTTCCATGGAACGTAATACATTCAATTTTTGTAATGCAATTGCTTTAAATTTAGCTGGCATTTTTGATTCTAATAAAGATAATCTATATGGTTTTTCAATGTTAATATGAGAATTGATTTCTTTCAAATCCTTCATTATTTTCAATTGTTCTTTATTAGATAATTTATTCTTGAAATAATCCATTTCATTAGGTTTTCTGCGGTCACTGGTTATTAATTTATGATAATTTTTCGTATTTTTTTTTCTGGCATCTTTTATCATTTTATGAATTGTTTCTTTACATTCTTCTATTGCATTCAATAATATTTTGCTATTTGGGTTTTTATGTAATTTTTCAGTTAAATGTTTCTTCAATTCTTGTAATTCTAAATATTCCGGTTCAACATCATCAACATGTTCTTCTTGTTCTTCTTCTTTCTCCTTCTTCTTCTTGTCTTTGTCCTTCTTCTTGCCCTTGTCTTTTTTATCCTTTTTATTTTGTTTTTCTCCCTTTTCTTCTCTTTTAGGCATTTCGATTTCTTTGTAATTTTCCTTCATATATGTTTTTTCATCTTCACTATTATATTCGCCAGTATCACTTGATTCTTCCATTTCATCTTCGTCATAATCTACCCATTCATCATCTTCACCACTTCCACCAATTGTAAATACTATATTTATTTTTTTATCATTTTCTTCCTCTTCCTCTTCCTCCTCCTCATCTTCTTCCTCGTCATCTTCATCCTCATCTTCTTCGTCATCGTCATCATCTTCTTCATCATCGTCATCATCTTCTTCATCATCCGCGTCTTCTTCATATTTTTTGTTTTTAGTTGGTTTTGTTTTAGATGGTTTGTTTTTAGTTGGTTTTGTTTTAGTTGGTTTCGTTTTAGAATTGTTTTTAGTTGATTTAGTTGGTTTTGTTTTATTCGAGTTTTGTTTAGATTCATTTTTTTCTTTGTCAATTAATTTTTGTAAATATACACGTTCATTGGCAAATTTTGATGGAAATATACGAGCAATTGTTTTTTTCAATTCCAATGGACTCATTTTTTCTTCATCATCGTATTCTTCGTCTTCATCATCTTCGTCTTCGTCTTCATCACTGTCAGTGATTGTTTCATATTCAGATTCTTCGTCTTCGTCATATTCTTCGTCCTCATCACTAATTTCGATGATTTCGTCTTCATCATCTGAATCCTTATTTTTTTTTAAATTTTTCTTTTTATCATTACGAAAAGAATTCTTCTTTTTGTTGTCTATTTTGGAAGATGGCATTTTTTATTGTTACGTAAATAATTGTGTTTATATTTTTATATTAATTTTATATTTTGTTCAATTTTCTGTAAAATATTTATTCATTTAGCAAATTTATCTCATTCTTTTAGTCGATATAATTTGATACAACGCGTATGATTCAAAAAATTGATTTAATGCAAATAAATATAAATGTTTGGATATAATATAACATAGGTAACATGTCGTCTTTTAAAGATGCAAATTCAATGTCTTCTTCTAAAATCATCGGGGTGCAATTTAGTTTGCTTTCACCAGATGAAATTAGAAAGAATTCAGTCGTAGAAATAACCTCGCGCGATACATATATCAATAATAAACCGGTAATTGGTGGGTTGTTTGACCCTAGAATGGGTGTTCTTGAACCGGGACTTATTTGTCCTACCGATGGATTAACCTATATTGATACCCCTGGTTATTTTGGACATATCGAATTAGCCAGACCAGTGTTCTTTATTCAACATATCAAAGAAATCATGAAAATCGCTAGATGTATTTGTTTCAAATGTAGTAAATTGTTAATCAATAAAACTCAACATAAACATATCATTGATAAATCACCAGAAGACCGATGGGATTATGTCTGCAATTTAGCGTCGAATGTAAAGCGATGTGGCGAATTAATTGAAGATGGTTGTGGTTGCAAACAACCAACCAAAATTCGATTGGAAGGTTTTGAAAAATTATATGCTATCTGGGAAAATATGGGCACGGGTGAAGAAAATGAAGAAAACAAAAAGGTTACGATACGTTTGACGCCGGAATTAATTATAAAAATATTTAAACGAATATCTGACGAAGACGTCCATTTTATGGGATTTAATCCTATTTGGTCCAGACCAGAATGGATGGTTTGTCAAGTTTTACCCGTTCCTCCTCCAGCGGTTCGGCCATCCGTAAAACATGATGCACAACAACGGTCGGAAGATGATTTAACTCATATTTACAGCAATATTATAAAAACGAACACCGATTTATTTACAAAAATACGTGAAAACGCGCAAGCAAATGTGATTGAAGGTTTGACTACCGTATTACAATATTTTGTCGCGATGATTGTAAACAATAAAGTCAAAGGCGCTGTTCCAATGGCACAACGCTCTGGACGACCTTTGCAATGTATTATGGGTCGGTTGAATTCTAAAAATGGACGTATTCGTGGTAATCTTATGGGAAAACGTGTCGATTTTAGTGCTCGTTCAGTCATTACGGGTGACCCCAATTTGTCTATACGTCAATTGGGAGTTCCACGTAAAATTGCTATGAATATTACGAAACCAATTACTGTAAATGATTTGAACCGCGATTTCCTAATGAAATTAATTCAAAATGGTCCGGACCTTTATCCTGGTGCAAAAATATTAGAAAGACGTAATGGTCAATCTATTTCATTGAGATACGTGGACCGCGATTCAATTCGAATTGAAAATGGCGATATTGTTCACAGGCATATGATGGATGGGGATGCGGTTCTATTTAATAGACAACCTTCTTTACATCGAATGTCTATGATGTGTCATATTGTCAAGATTATGGAAAGAGGCGATACATTTCGTATGAACGTTGGTTGCACCCGGCCATACAATGCCGATTTTGATGGGGATAAACATCTTGTCCTCAACATGGAGCGTTAAAAGCGTGTTACTCCATAGTCATTTATAAAACCTCATTAAAAAAATATAAAAATATAAAGATCATATATATAAATGGAAATTAATTTAGAATTAAAAAAATCTATAATTAATGATGAAAGTAAACGATGGATTGAAATTTATAAAATTACAAATACAGTAAACAATAAAATATATATTGGTCAAGCAGTTTCCCATATACGTAAAAATAATAAATTTATACCTCATGGAACAGAAGGTAGATTTGTTAAACATTTACAAGAAGCTCTTGATAGTAATTCTAGTAAATATAGTTGTCGGAATTTAAATAATGCTATTAAAAAATATGGTAAGGAAAATTTTACTTTACAAATACTTCATAATTGTAATTTAGAACATGCAAATACGTTAGAAACACAAGAAATAATTAACAATAATTCACTTGTGCCGAATGGTTATAATTTAACTACATCATGTAAATCATTTTGTCCATCTATTGAATTTAGACAGAACATATCATATGGTATAATAAATTCTTTATTTGACAAAAGAATAGAAAAAATTATGAAATATGAAGTAAACATACCCGACAATTATGAAATATACGTTACCCCAAAATATAGAAATAAAAAACAATGTGGTTGGAGAATAAGAATAAGAGATATAGTTGTATCAAATAATAAAATACCTACAAATAAAGAATTAGAGTTTACTTCATCATTAATTTCATTGGAAGAAAATAAAATAAGAGCATTAGAATTTTTACAAAATATAAGAGAGTTAAAAAATGGCAACGTCGCCAAATTGACTGGAAAATCCTTAGAGCCTTCACTACCACTCACTTTCGGAAACGTTTGTGAGGAACTCGGTTAATAGCCGAAATCCAAAGGTAAAAAAGTGAATGATTGGACAATCAGCAGCCAAGCCCCTAACCTCGTTATGGTAAGAGTATGGGGAAGGTTCAGAGAGTAGATGACGACGGGTCTCAAATGAAGGTCTAACCAACCTGATGAGGCACAAGGTGTATTCCACCCCCTTGGGAAACCCTGGGGATATATTCGGAGATGAATATGCATATGCCACAGAGTGTGTTGGCAGAAACAGAATTAAAACACTTAGCAGCAATACCATATCAATTGATTAGTCCAGCAGGTAATGCTCCAATCATTGGTATTTATCAAGATTCATTATTAGGGTCATATCGTTTCACTCGTTCAAATGTATCGTTTTCACCACGCGATGCAATGAATTTGTTGATGATGTTTAATAATGTTGATGTAAAAGCTCTACGTGAAAAAGGTAATAAAATAACAAACTTTGATGTATTATCACAAATATTACCACCCATGACGATGGTATATAAAACAAAATTATGGGAAGATGACGAAGATTATAAAACTTCCAACAATGTTCTTGAAATACGTAACGGTAAATATATCCGCGGCCAAATAGATAAACCTGTTTTAGGCAGTTCTTCCAAAGGTATTATACATCGTGTATGTAATGATTTCGGGAATATGGCAGCTACTAATTTTATAGACGATTTACAAAATATTATTACCGAATACATGAAATCATCATCATTCAGTGTCGGTATTAGTGATTTAATTGCCGATAAAAAAACGGCGCGTGAAATTGTCCAAGTCATTACGACTCAAAAAATGGAAGTCCAAAATATCATAGATAAAGTGCATTTGGGCGTATTCGAAAATAATACGGCAAATTCGAATAATATGGAATTCGAAACCCAAGTGAACAATGTATTGAACAAAGCAACCGAACAATCCGGTAAAATCGGCCGTAAATCTTTAAGTAAAGATAATCGTTTCCTCATGATTGTTACTTCCGGTTCCAAAGGTTCGCTTATTAATATATCACAAATGATTTCTTGTTTAGGACAACAAAACGTAGATGGCAAACGTATCCCATATGGATTCGATAGCCGAACTCTACCACACTATAGTAAGTTTGATGATTCACCTAAAGCACGTGGATTCATCGAAAATTCCTATATTTCTGGATTAACCGCGCCTGAATTGTTCTTCCATGCAATGGGTGGTCGCATTGGTCTTATTGATACTGCTGTCAAAACGAGTCAAACAGGGTATATTCAACGTAGATTAATCAAAGGTCTTGAAGATTTAAAAGTAGAATATGATATGACCGTGAGAAATAGTAAAGGTAAAATTATCCAATTCGCATATGGTGATGATGGATTTGATTCTACTCGTGTTGAAAACCAAGTCATTCCTTTGGTCGGCATGAGCATTGAAGACATTTATATGCACTATGACATTCTTGGATTAAATGACCACGATACGAATTTAATGGAAATATATAGCAAGGGAACAATTACCCGTATGAAAAAACAACGAAGTGAAAGTAAGGAAATGTGTAAAAAATATATTGAAATAATGTTAGCTGGTCGCGAAGACATCGTAAAACACATATTCAAATATAAAAATGAAAATGGTATTAAAATTCCGGTTGCTTTCCAAAATCTAATAACAAACGTGCAAGGACAACTCAATTTGAATGCAAATTCAACGGTCGATATCACTCCACTAGAAGCATTCCAACTGATTGAAATCTATTTAGACAAAATAAAAGAATTGCACTATGTCCCTCCAACAAAACTTTTCGAAATCATGTATTATTATTATTTGTCACCTCGCGAATTATTAGTAAACAAACGATTTCACCGTAAAGCATTGGAAGTATTACTAGAAACCGTCGTTTTAAAATACAAACAAGCAATTGTTCATCCAGGTGAAATGGTTGGAGTCATTGCCGGTCAAAGCATTGGTGAACCAACTACACAACTCACATTAAACACATTTCATTTATCTGGAGTCGCATCCAAATCGAATGTGACTCGTGGTGTGCCAAGAATTGAAGAAATTTTGAGATTAACAAAAAATCCAAAAAATCCGTCATTAACTGTTCATCTAAAACCTTTAGACGAATTAGAACAAGACCGTGCTGACCAATTTGCCAATATGATGGAACATACTAAATTAGTTGATGTTGTAAAGTCAATACAAATTTGTTTTGACCCAAATGAAACCGCAACTTTCATTGAAGAAGACAAACTTCTATTGGAACAATATTATGAATTTGAAAACATGGTCAATGAATGCAATAATCAAGAAGAAGAAGCGGTGCCAGTGAAATCTAAATGGATTATTCGTATGGAAATGGACCCCGAAATTTTACTAGATAAAAATATCACGATGGATGATATCCATTTTGCAATTAAAAATAGTTATTACGGTAATGAAATATCATGTGTATACTCTGACTACAACAATGATAAATTAGTATTCCGTATTCGTATGAACAGTAATGTATTCAAATCGAAAAAATCAAAAGGCGTTAGTGAAAAGATTGAACTCGACCCACTTGACCAATCTGACGATATATATTTATTGAAAAATTTCCAAGACACCTTATTAAATAATATTGTATTAAGAGGTGTCAATGGAATTGAAAACGTTCTTCCGCGAAAATTGCAAAATATGGTAATCAAAGAAGATGGTAAATATGTAAGAAAAGATGTCTGGGTATTAGACACGACTGGGTCAAATTTAATGGAAACCCTTTCACTCGATTTCATCGACCATACGCGAACATATAGTAATGATATCAAAGAAATATTCGATGTATTGGGTATTGAAGCAGCTAGACAAGTGATATACAATGAATTGGTTGAGGTGATGGAATTTAGTGATGTATATATCAATTATCACCACGTAAGTTTATTATGTGACCGTATGACTTCTACAAAAAATATGGTTTCAATATTCCGTTCAGGTATATTGAATGACGATATTGGTCCTATTGCAAAAGGCACGTTTGAAGTCCATACTGAAGTATTCTTAAATGCTGCTAGACATGCTGACTTCGACCATATGCGCGGTGTTTCGGCGAATGTGATGATGGGTCAAGTTGGATATTATGGAACAAACGCCTTCAACTTAGTATTGGATATGAAGGAAACCGAAAAATTGACCGATGCACAAGTCGATATCACGAATACAAATGATGAAATCGAAAAAATGTTCAAGGTCGGTGAAAATAAAAATGATGTGTGTTCAAAATCAAATATTGTCATTCAAAATAATATTGCAAATATTAAACAACGCGAAGACAAAATTTGCGACGATGATTATAATATGGGATTTTAGTAGGGTAACCAAATAATGGACCTATTTTTTTATATTTTTATAATTATGCAAAAAAGTATAATTATAAAATTGTGCAATGTGATTTTATTTCTTTGATTTCTTTGATTTCTTTGATTTCTTTGATTTATTTACTTTCTTTGATTTCTTTGATTTCTTTGATTTCTTTGATTTCTTTGATTTCTTCACTTTCTTTGATTTCTTTGATTTCTTTGATTTCTTTTTACCACCGTAATTACCGTAATCAAAACGATTAAATTTATTAGAAACCGATTTAACCTGATCCGGTTCACGACGATACTGCTCATGAATCGGAAGAATATTCTTACCATTTTTTTCGTCTATTTTTCTTAATCTATATGCATTTTTCGCTTCTTTTTTTATATCTTCTTTTTCTTTATCTGTTAACATAGGTATATATTCATTTTGTCCTGTTTGACGCATCAACTCTTTTTCAGCTTGCCATTTAAAATATTCATATATCCTGTCTTCTTCTTCTTTTTCTATTTTTTCTTTTTCTCGTTTTCTTTTTTCTTCTTGTTTTTTTATTTGTTGTTCTTTTTTTTCGTTTGGAATTGTTATCATTCGATTTTCTTCATACGCTTTTAATCCGTTTGTAACCTCGGAAATAATTACAGATAATTTTTCCTTCTTTAATTGCTTCAGTGCGGTATCTGAAATCGTATATTTTCTTATACCGCCGTCATAACTGTTTTCGGTAAAAAAACCGTTATAAAGATAGTTCATAAAGTCAAGCATAATTAGTTTTTCGTATCCAGTTGTTTCATTTGATAAAAATGATATGAAAATTGAATTTGGTTGACTTTCTGTAGCTATCATATGTACATTCATCATATTTGGATTTGCATTCATCATATCTGGAGCTACATCCATCATTTCTGGAGCTTCATACATATTCAGATCATCCGTATTAAATACGACTATATTTTTATTAAATATACCTTCTAGAATTGTACTAAGTATATTAAATAAACCCGATACTTCTGCATACTCGGAATCGGATAAACCTAATTTTTCTAGAGCTTCTTGTTCTGTTTTAATTAAGTCCGATAAGTATAACGTGAATGCGTTTACTTTGAATGTGTCTGACTCAAATAAGGTAAGTAAGCCTGACGTGAATGATTGTTTACAATTATTATAAATTTTCACGATATCTCTATATATATGAATATCCGCGATTTTATCATCTTTGAGAAAAGGCATTCCATTAATAAATAATCCATAAAGTATTCTTGTATATTGTTCACTCATTTATATATATTACCCTATATTTTTATATTCACCTTTTTATTTTTACTAAATCATCATTTACACCTTTTCACATTTCAAACGCCGATTTATAAAAAATTGATTTTTATACATAAAATACAAATCAATTGAATCAAATTAACATGGAAAATATATCGTCTAAAATATTATTATTACCAAAAGAAATACAAGACATTATTCATGAGTTTAATGTTGAACATAGACCCAAGATGGAACCGGTGTTTCAAGTGATTCGTTCACTAAATGTAACATGTTATATATGTGATGCTTATCTATATGATAAACCAAGAAATGATGTTGTATATATTATGAAAAGGATATTCGTGTGTTCAAAAAAATGTCAAATGATAGCAATTGAAGAATTGAAAAATGTCCCCTAATAATTTGACACTTTCAGGGGTCTGCACTTGCAAATATACTACATCAATTATACGTGTAATCATATAAAGATTTTTATTTTTATACATAAAATATGAACACAGACACATTTCCATACACCGCCACAAGCATATCCATTTTAGCAAGATTTATTTTCATGTATCTACTATACACTAAAAAATCGACCAATATATTTTCTCTCTATTTTTGCATATTGAATATAATATCATCATCGTTATGGATAAAATATTGTATAGAAATTGAAAATACTCCAATGTTGAGTAGAAGTGCAATTGATATAGGATTATTAAGCATCTCAAGTATCTACATTATTCATAATCGTATATTCCATCTTGATAATGTAGAAAATACAATAAAATAATTCGGGGGATTTTCGTTTCAGTTTCATAATAAATATAAGAAACATATTTATTATGAATTTTGTAATCTTGTGCGGAGGGTCTGGTTCCCGACTTTGGCCAAAATCGAGAGAAAAACTACCTAAACAATTATTGCAACTAACCAACC
>Ga0114975_10000157_pt1 | contig 49964 bp, 41 predicted proteins | sample S_130626_EF_Meta_FD_87031 | JGI IMG/M metagenome (GOLD analysis project Ga0114975, IMG submission 87031) | Freshwater microbial communities from Lake Simoncouche, Canada to study carbon cycling - S_130626_EF_MetaG | ecosystem: Environmental > Aquatic > Freshwater > Lake | place: Lake...
AAATAACATGGCATGTAGTAAATATGTTTTAACAAACACAGGTTCAACTTCAGTAAACTTTAACTATAGAAGATGTGAAGACTCTTTATGGGAATATCAAGTCGAATTGAATCCTAACCAAACTAAGAATATTTGGTTAATTGATGACACATATTCAATTGCTTTATCTTTTAAAAAATCAGTATCTTTGGTTAATCAAGGTGTTTTTCCGGTGGTTAGCTCAAGTCAAACTCCAACTAACACACCTACACCAACGTCAACTGTTGGTACAACATCAACTGTTGGTACAACACCAACACCAACACCAACATCAACTGTTGGTACAACATCAACTGTTGGTACAACACCAACACCAACACCTACAACTACGACAACAAAAACACCAACGACTACTCCAACTCCAACAAAAACACCAACGACTACTCCAACTCCAACTAAAACTCCAACAAATACTCCAACAAATACTCCAACTAATACTGTCACACCATCGGTAACTCCAACTAATACTGTCACACCATCGGTAACTCCAACTAATACTCCAACTAATACTGTCACACCATCGGTAACTCCAACTAATACTGTCACACCATCGGTAACTCCAACTAATACTGTCACACCATCGGTAACTCCAACTAATACAGGAACACCGGCAAATACTCCAACAAATACTCCAACTAATACTAACACACCGTCAGTAACTCCAACAAATACTAACACATCCACTCCTACAAAAACACCAACTAATACTCCGACAAACACTAACACACCATCAGTAACACCAACTAATACTATTACACCATCAGTAACACCAACTAATACAAGTACACCAACTCAAACACCTACAATGACTAAGACACCAACACCAACACCTACAGGACTATCGCCTACAGGTAGTGTATGTGTTAGTGGTGCTGGAAGTGCTGATTCAAATGGTACGTATACATATAATGGAACTAACACAATAAACGGAGTTACTAGACCACAATACATAAATGGTAGTTATAGTATGTTAGTTCAATCCGTTACAGGAACAACTGTATGGTCTATGTATAACGCTAGTGATGAGGGTACTCATTATTATGGTAACACTACACCTGCGCCACAATATCCTTATCTGGAAACTTCGTGGAGGTTAGCGGCATTAGGAGTTTTACCGGTACCAACAGTTAACTCGCTTGCTTGTCCCTAATGGATATTAATAATAATTTATTCAAAATATATTTTAAAAACCCTCGACTTATCCCGAGGGTTTTTTATTTTTAAATAAAAAAGTATTAGTATGAAGATATTTGTTCAAATCGCGTCGTATAGAGACCCACAATTAGAACCAACAATTAAAGATATGTTGGCAAATGCTAAAAAACCTAAAAACATCACCTTTGGGATTGCAAGACAATTTAGTGAAGAAGATGGGTTTGATAAATTAGAAGATTATAGAAAAGACAAAAGATTTAGAATACTTGATATTCCTCATGAGGAATCGAAAGGAGTTTGTTGGGCCAGAAATTTAACTCAACAATTATATGATGATGAGACCTACACACTTCAAATTGATTCTCACATGAGATTCGTAAAAGATTGGGACGATATTTTAATCAAAATGATTAAAGGGTTACAAAAGGATGGATACAAGAAACCTCTACTTACGGGTTATGTCCCATCCTTTGACCCTGAAAATGACCCTGCAGGACGAGTAAATGAGGCGTGGAGAATGGTGTTTGATAGATTTATCCCTGAAGGAGCGGTATTCTTTTTACCTGAGACAATTCCGGGATGGAAAGATTTGAAAAAACCTGTTACTGCAAGATTTTATTCGGCTCACTTTTGTTTTACATTAGGAGCATTTTCAACTGAAGTTCAACATAACCCCGAATATTATTTCCATGGTGAGGAAATTTCAATCGCAGCAAGAGCATACACTTGGGGTTATGATTTGTTTCATCCACAGATTCCGGTAGTTTATCACGAATACACAAGAAAAGGTAGAACAAAACAATGGGACGATGACAAAGAGTGGGGTGATAAAAATAAACACTCTCACCATACAAATCGTAAATTATTTGGCATGGACGGAGAAGTTCAAGAAGGACATGATGGACCATATGGTTTTGGGTCAGTTAGAACCCTGACAGATTATGAAAAATATTCAGGACTTTTATTCGAAAAAAGAGCGATTGATAAACATACTTTAGAAAAAAACTACCCTCCAAATCCTTATAACTTTAAAACGGAAGAAGAATGGAAAAATAGTTTCTGTATGATGTTTAAACATTGTGTTGATGTTGGATATTCTAGTGTACCTGAAACAGATTATGATTTTTGGGTAGTGGCGTTTCATAACGATAAAGACGAAACTCTTTTTAGAAAAGATGCAGATAAAAACGAAATCTCTAACATGATGAGAGACCCGGACGGATATTGTAAAATTTGGAGAGAGTTTCAAACAGACACTCTACCTGATTATTGGGTTGTATGGCCTTATTCTGAATCAAAAGGATGGTGTGATAGAATTACAGGAAGAATAACCCACAATCACGTTAGTTAAAAATAATATAATATGAGTTATGCAATTGCAACATTTTGTTATGGTGAAAGATATTATGACCAAACAAATAGAATGATAGAGTCATTCAAAAAAACACCAAATAGACCAAAAATTTTTATTGTTACAGATAAACCGGAATCCATTATTAAAGAGGATTTTGTCTTTGTATCCGACATTAAAAACTATGATGAAAAATATTCAACATATAATACCAATTATTATGATTTTGATTTTTCAGTTAAAAGATTTTCCGTAAGATTTGCATTAGATAACGGATTTACTAAAATAATATTGACTGATACTGATGTTATTCCAAATGAGGGGTTATACAGTGATAAAACTATTTTAGAAACGTTTATTCCAAATAGTGTCTCAGGTCAAGTAACATATCTTTTTGAAAAAGAAATAGAGACTAATAGTATGTTAGGTAGAAGACTTAGACATTATGAAACATCATTTGGAGTTGATTATAATAAAAAAGATATGTGGATGCCCGAAGATTGTATTCAATTTTTAGATATAGAAAAAGAAAAATTTTATTCTTTTTTATCTACATGGGATAAATGTATTGAAATTAAATATTCGGATGACCTACACAATATTCCTGCGGGTAATATTGATGAGATGTGTTTTTCTGCACTTCACAATGGAATTGAGTTACATAATAACTCTGATAAACATATAAACTTACTAATTCCTAAACACGATAAATGGTATTAAAAATAGTAACATCAGTATATGAGTTAAACTATGAGGACTCAAGAGGGGGTATGGTGTATAAATCGTATCCATTATTAACACAAACATTAAGAAACATCATTTTTGAAGGTTTCGAATATGTTATTTACACAAATAAATACACTTATGACAAGTATCATTTAGGTGAAGAATTTAATAAACCTAACATAACTATAAAATTTAGAGAATTAGATTCTGAATATTATCTTAATAATGTAAACCCAATTAGAGTATCCAATTATTCTGACGGGGAAATTCACGATAGAATTTATTGTGTAAAAAATTATATTGAAGTTATTTTTAATAAGTTACAATTTTTACTTGACGAATGTGAAGATGATAAAAATGTTGTGTGGATTGATTCCGGTTTATTCGGAACTAGCTGTCACGATAGATGGAGAGACTATATCAATGTTTTTGCACATTCAGAATTATTTTTAAATAAAATAAACGAAAAAATATTAGATAATGGTTTTATCTGTTTAAGAGGTGAGTCAATTCAAGTTAATTATGAGCTTAAAGATGTTTTGGTTGGTATGTTTAATACTGATTTTAAATTAGTTCCCGGTGGATTATTTGGTGGAAACAGTGAGTCAATTAAAAAAGTTTTATCAAATTATCTATCAATTTTTGAAAAATATTATACTGAAACAAATAAATTAATTAGTGAACAAGAAGTTTTATCAATTTTAACACATACCAATGATGTTAAATTTTTTAATTTTGGAGATTGGTTGGATTTACAAAAGGGTATATTAGGCCTTATGGATTTGTTAGATACTGATAAATACAAAATAGATGAAAAATATGATGTCTAATTATTCTTTTAATATTATTTGTACAACAATAGGTCGAAAATCATTACCAAGGTTAATAGATAGTTTTAAAAATCAATTAACCCCGAATGATTATTTTACAATAATTTCAGATACCAATCATGAAATTGTCGGAGACATCTTATCTAATTACACTTTTAATTTTAAAGTAAATCACATAATAAATGACGGTGAAAAATTAGGGAAATATGGACATCCTTTATTAAATAAATACATCAATGATGTTGAAGGTGATTTTATTATGTTTGCAGATGATGACGATTATTATGTTGATGACGCATTTAGTAATATTAGAAAATTTGTGGTAGAAAAAAAATTATACATTTTTAAACATAAATGGGGAGAGACGATTAATTGGACCATAAAAGAAGTAATACTTGGTAATATTGGTAAATGTATGGGAGTAATTCCTAATACAAAAGAATTACCAAAATTTACTGAAGATATTTTTGGGGATGGTTTATTTTATGAGGAACTGTCTAAAATGATGGATTATGAATTTGTGGATAAAATAATATATAAAGTAAGAGATACTATATGAGTAATATAACATTAGTAACAGGAATTTGGGATATTGGTAGAGGAGACTTATCCGAAGGATGGTCAAGGTCATACCAACACTATTTAGATAAATTTGAACAACTTTTAGATGTTCAAGAGAATATGATAATTTTTGGAGACGAGAGTCTTAAAGAATTTGTTTTTAGAAAAAGAAATGAATCAAATACTCAATTTATTGTTAGACCAATGAATTGGTTTACATCTTCTGAGTTTTTTCCATTAATTCAAAACATTAGAAACAACCCTAACTGGTATACCCAAACCGGTTGGTTAGAACAATCAACACAAGCAAAATTAGAAAACTACAATCCTCTTGTAATGTCAAAAGTTTTTTTATTACACGATGCTAAAATATTTGATAAATTTGATTCCGAATATATGTTTTGGATAGATGGTGGTTTAACAAATACAGTCCACCCGGGATATTTTACTCATGACAAAGTTTTAGATAAGTTATCAAAATATATCTCCAAATTTTCTTTTATTAGTTTCCCTTATGGTGCCGAAACAGAAATACATGGTTTTGAATATAATAAGTTAAACTCAATTGCTGGTGATAAAGTAACTAAAGTTTCTCGAGGTGGATTCTTTGGTGGTCCCAAAAGTTCAATAAGTGATATTAACGGAATTTACTATGGGTTATTAAAATCTACATTACAAGAAGGTTACATGGGAACTGAAGAATCAATCTTTAGTATAATGTCATATAAACACTCTGATTTAATTAATTACTTTGAAATTGAGTCAAGTGGACTGGTTGGAAAGTTCTTTGAAGATTTAAAAGATGATAAGTTAATACCAAAGAATGAATCCAAAATTAGTGTTGAAAATACTTTAGACACGAGTAAAGTGGGTCTTTATGTTTTAACATTTAATAGTCCTAATCAATTTAAAACTTTAATTAAATCGTTTGAAACATATGATAATGATTATTTGTTAAAAACAAAAAAATATTTGTTAGATAATTCAACTGATTTATCAACAACTGAAGAGTATTTGAAACTATGTGAAGAACATAATTTTGAACACATTAAAAAAGAAAATCTTGGAATTTGTGGTGGAAGACAATGGATTGCGGAACATTTTAATGAAACTGATTTAGATTATTATTTGTTTTTTGAAGACGATATGTTCTTTTTTCCTAATGAAGGTACAGTATGTAGAAACGGATTTAATCGATATGTTCCGAATTTATATACTAAATCTTTAGAAATAATTAAAAAAGAAAATTTTGATTTTTTAAAGTTAAATTATTCAGAATTTTATGGTGATAATGGAACACAATGGTCATGGTATAATGTACCACAATCAGTGAGAGAAGAATTTTGGCCGGATAAACCATCATTACCTCATTTGGGTTTAGACCCAAATGCTCCAAAAACTAAATTTACGTCAGTTTTATCTCATAAAGGATTACCATATGGTTCAGGAGAGGTTTATTATTGTAATTGGCCTCAAATTGTTAGTCGACATGGTAATAAAAAAATGTTTTTAGATACTACTTGGGGACACCCATTTGAGCAAACTTGGATGAGTCATATGTATCAATTAGTTAAAAAAGGTGAATTATTTTCAGGGTTATTATTATTAACTCCAACGGAGCATGATAGGTTTGAACATTATAGCGGAGATTTGCGTAAAGAGAGCTAAGATAAAATCTTAGCTCCTTTTTTCAAATTATCTTCAGCCCACAGTGGCTGAAGATTTGTGTAATGACAAAGTTTATAAAGTTCCTCTTCTGTTTTTGCTGATGATAATGGAATGATATGGTCAATATGAATATGTAGTCCCATTAATTCCCAAGACATTCCATCTGTAAATTGTTTTTCTAAATGTTCTTTTAAAAATTCCGGAGAACAACCAATAATATTAAATGTTTTGTTTGTCTTAGTTAGATTTTTTAATTTAAGAAATGTTCTAATTCTTTTACGAATGTTATTTGATACTCTAAATAATGGATTAGAATTATTTTTTATTCGGTAATTTTTACCATATGAAATAAATTTAACACTATTTTTTTTACGATACTCTTTATGGTATGTCAATATATCTTCCTTATTCTTTTCATAGTATGTTTTTTTACCAATAGAAATAAGATTTTTATTGGACTCTCTATATTCTTTTCGTTGTTTATTGACTTTTTCACGATTTAATTCCCTCCATTCTTTTATTTTTCCAATATTATCTTCATAATATTTTTTACGATGTGATGTTGTTTTTTCTCTATATTTTTTAGAATAAAGTTTTTGACAACTCTTACATTCACTTCTAAATCCTGTTATTTTATTCTTATCTTTATTGAATTCACAAACCTCTTTCTCTTCTTTACATTTACTACATATCTTTGTTCTCATAATACTCTTTTAATAATTTATTTAGTAATGTCGATTTTTTTACTTTTTCTTTAACCATTCGGTCAAATAAATCCCGGTCTAAACTTATTCCAAATTTAACCTTTCTTTCTTCTTCTAATTTTGTTGGTCTTGCCATATTATATAAATATATAGTTTATAGTTAAAGTTTCACTAAAACTAATAATAATTAAATATTTTTCTTAAATCAAGTATTTATATATAAAAACAAATTAATGCAGTTCTATATCAAACAAAACGCAACATTACCTATATTAAAAATGCAAGTTGTGAAAGATGGCCGTTCAGGATATCAACAACTTATGCAAGATTTAGAAGTGTCAACAATATTTTTTACAATGATTGATGTGGAGACGGGTATACCTAAGATTGTATCCGCACCTTGTGAAATCGTAAATTTAATTTTACCTGACGGAGCAGCTCCGGAATACTACATTTACTTTAAATTTACCTCAAGAGATACTAATACTCCGGGAAGGTATGAGGGACAGTTTTTAATTAAAAATGATGAGGGTAATCTAATACTTCCAATTAGAGAAGAACTCTATATTAATGTCCAACCAAGTTTTATTTCTGAAACTGCTTGTTGCTAATTTGATTCTTAAATTTAATTAACTATATTTATCTACGATGAGTAAGGTGAACTTCACAACTAAGTGATTGCTAATATACCACTCCAAGATAATATATGATAGACAGTAAAGAAATTGAGTCATTCCTCCACGGAAATGACCCGGAAGAATTTATAGTTGCCATCGAGTATGACTACCGAGACAACTGTATTTACAAAGTACGTGAAGTTCCTGGTAAAGGGAAAGAAATCCGTAAAGACACTTTTATACCATTTGGTTGGGTAGGTGATTTAAAAAAACTAAAATTTTATAACGATTCAAGAGCCGCTCAGAAAGAGGCTATGACCAAGTATGGGATTTTGATTGAGAAATTGAATACTCATGGAAATGAACGACTTGAAAAAGGATTGACTTACTTGGTTAAATCCATGAAAGGTTATAGAGAACTCATCCAATTCTTTAGAGATGGTGGATGTGACCCATGGGGTGATAAAGCTAAAGATAAAATAACTCTTTTATCTCCGGTAGAACAATACCTCGTATCCAAAGAAAAAAGATTATTCAAAGGGTTTGAAAACTATAACGAAGTTACTCGAATGGTTTATGACTTGGAGACGACCGCACTTGAACCTAAGGACGGTCGTATCTTCATGATTGGAATCAAAACCAATAAAGGATTCCATAGAGTAATCGAATGTACTGATGAGAACGAAGAAAAAGGTGCAATCATCGAATTCTTTAAAGTAATCAACGAAATCAAACCATCAATTATTGGTGGATATAACTCGGCAAACTTTGACTGGCATTGGATATTTGAGAGGAGTAAGATATTGGGAATTGATTTAAAGAAAGTATGTAAATCATTGAACCCCAATCATTCTTACACTCGTAAAGACGGTATGTTAAAATTGGCGAATGAAGTTGAGACTTATACTCAAACTTCTATTTGGGGTTATAATGTAATTGATATTATTCATGCAGTTCGTAGAGCTCAAGCAATCAACTCAAGTATTAAGGCGGCGGGTTTGAAATATATCACCAAATATATTAATGCTGAATCTCCAAGTCGTGTTTATATTGACCACTTAGACATCGGCCCATTTTATGCGAACAAAGAAGATTTTTGGTTAAATACGACCAATGGTAATTATAAAAAAGTTGGTGTTGACTCCAAGATTGATGAAATCTGTGGAAGACGAACTGACACTTATGAAAAAACTAGTGGGGACAAATTAGTTGAGATGTACCTTGACGATGACTTAGATGAAACCCTTAAAGTTGACCAAGAGTTCAACCAAGGTTCATTCTTGTTAGCGGCAATGATTCCAACAACATATGAAAGGGTTTCAACCATGGGTACTGCAAGTCTGTGGAGAATGTTACTTTTAGCGTGGTCATATAAATATAATTTAGCCATTCCAGTTAAAGAACCTAAGACTGACTTCGTAGGGGGTCTTTCAAGACTCTTAAAAGTCGGTTATAGTAAGAATGTACTAAAACTTGACTTTAGTTCCCTATATCCCTCAATTCAATTGGTACACGATGTATTTCCTGATTGTGATGTTACGGGAGCAATGAAAGGTATGTTAACCTATTTCCGTAATACTCGTATCAAATATAAACAATTGGCTGAGGAGTTTTATGAAACAGACAAAGCAAAATCTGAGTCATATGGTAATAAGCAGTTACCAATTAAGATTTTCATTAATTCGTTATTTGGTGCTTTATCAGCTCCACAAGTATACGCTTGGGGAGATATGAATAAGGGTGAAAAAATCACCTGTACCGGTAGACAATATTTAAGACAGATGTTAAAGTTTTTTACCAAAAAAGGTTATACTTCTTTGGTTTGCGATACTGATGGTATGAACTTTACAATCCCCGATGGAGTTGAAACTCGTAGATATGTTGGTAAAGGGTTGAATTGGAAAGTAAAAAAAGATAAAGTTTATGAGGGTTATTACGCCGATGTTGCTGAATATAACGATATTTTCCAAAAAGGTGAAATGGCCTTAGACTGTGACGGAACTTGGGTGAGTTGTATTAATCTCGCTCGAAAAAATTATGCCGTAATGGAAACTAATGGTAAAATTAAATTAACCGGTAATTCAATTAAATCTAAAAAACTACCTTTATATATTGAGGAGTTTTTAGATAAAGGAGTGAAATTATTATTAGAGGGTAATGGTCAGGGGTTTGTCGAATATTACTATGAATACCTACAAAAGATTTACGATAAAGAAATTTCATTAAGTAAGATTGCTCAAAGAGCTAGAGTTAAATTATCATTAGATGATTACAAAAAACGATTAACTACGAAAACAAAATCCGGAAATAGTATGAGTAGAATGAGTCATATGGAACTAGCGATTCAAAATAACTTAAAAGTTAATTTAGGTGATGTTATTATGTATGTTAACAACGGACTAAGGGCATCTCATGGAGATGTGCAAAAAAAGGGCGAAGGAGTTCAATTAAATTGTTACATGCTAGATAAGGATATTTTAACAGATAATCCTGAATTAAAAGGTGATTATAATGTTGCAAGGGCGGTTGTTACTTTCAATAAAAAACTATTACCACTGATGGTTGTATTTCAAGATGAGGTTAGAAATAGTTTATTAGTTAATGAACCTGAAAAAAGAGGGATATTTACCAAGTCTCAATGTGAATTAATTAGTGGGTATCCATTAAAAGATGGTGACCAAGATACTGTAGAAGAGTTATTAGAAATTACAGATTTAGAATTAAAATTTTGGGATAGAGTTGGTGTTAGTCCTGATTACATTTATGATTTGGCGGAAGAAGGATGGGAAGAATATATAAATTAATAATAAAAAAAAAAAGGTGTCATATTCGACACCTTTTTTTTTTATGATTGTTTAAGTCCATCACTTGAAAGAACATACCAATTACCACCAACAAATCTAAATTCAATACACGAATATTTGTCCGCAATTACTTCATCATAATCTTCATCAATTTTACCGATGTCCGGTTTAATTGTAACTTTAGTCATTGATTTAATCACAATATGGTCAGTCGTTATTGAGTTTAAAGTAATTATTGATTCGGAAACCCCCCTTACTATGATACAACTTTCACCATTAGTTCTATAGTCTAATTCTGATATTACAGAAATTTCTGAGGTATCAATCACTATTCCATTTATAATTTTTCTTGAGGGGATTGATTTTATTATTGCCATATTATATTACGTAAATTTGTCGAGGCATTGCTCTAAATTTCATTTGTTTGTTCAAATTCTCAGCGATTAACGCTTCTCTTTCCATTACTTTTTCAGGTCTTAATCTTGTTAACCATCCCTCTGCTCCGGTTAATTCTTCAAGTAATTTAGATTTTTCGTCTTTTGCCTCAGTTGATAGTGATTGATAATCCATGGTTAATTCACTATCGGGTGTTTTAAGATTACCACTATATTTCCCCCTAACTCTTGCTAACGTTTCTTTACAATATGCGGTGAACCATCGTCTAACCCATTGTTGACCTGGTATGTTTAATTCTCCCCAAGTTAAATTATCCATTGGAACATCTGAAGGTAATTTAATTACATCAGGATTATTTTTTAAACAATCCGCTCTATTATCTGGTGACACATCGTAATACCAATACCATACGGCTTTACCCACATAATTAGTGAAACTACCCCAATTAAATCTTCCACCCGGTGTATTGTATAAATGAATCATTTTTTTACCATCGGGTAAACCTGTAATTCTATATGTTAATGAACCACCTAAAATCCTATTAAGGATATTTGATTCTTGTGCTCTAATTAAGTAGTCAAATCCTGACATCATAAAGTAAGACCCTTGATTACCCATTTGGGCGAATCCTGCTTCATTGGCCCCAAGACCAACACCACCAAAAGGGCCTCCAAAACCACCCATAGCACCAAGGTTATATGGTCTATCACTGAACCATAATAATTCATTTACCTCACGACCTGCGGGTATTTCATATGTTTGAGTATTGGCACTTAAAACAAAATAATCTTTTTTCAACACCCAAGGACCATCGGTTTGTAATCCAACAATTTTTGAGTATGAAAAACTAAATTGTTGTTCGAAGTCCATTGTTCTAGTAATCAATGCCTTTGCAACTGATTTCTCATTCATGTTTAGATTAACTAAATTAACCCATTGACTATCTATTAACCACTGAAGAACGTATTCTTCGTAGTCTCCAATAGATAATTCCATTAACGAGTCCATCATTTCATCTTCAAGTTCAACACTTCTAAGAGGTGCCCCTAACTGATGTTTGACTCTCGTATATATTTTACTTCTTTCTGGTTCCGGTATAACTGACATAATTATAAATATCAAGAAAGACTATAAATTAAATTTTGTTCCGGAAAAACAAAATTACCTTCATCAATTAAGGTATTTTTATTTTCAAATATTAAAATTTCTTTATTATTTTTTGCAAATATCAACCAATTAGTATTATATCGTTTAACATTTCCGGACCCCATTATTGTAGTAGTACCATTTTCGGTTTTAAAATGAGTAAATGGTTTGATTTGAGAGGTTTTTAAAACACCATCGACAGTTATTTTACAATCAACACCACCAATCATATCTTCACTACTTCCAAGTTTACCAATTGGTATAATATTATTACCCCCGAATCGTTTTTTAAGTATTTCAATTGTGGTGTCTTCTCGTTTTTGACCCCAACTGTGAGTTTGATTAAGAACCATCATTAAAGATTGAAATGTGGGTGAAGTAGTATTAAATATCCTATGTTTGTATTCATCAATAATTTTAACAAATCTTGTAACTTGTTTTAATTGTTCATCAATACTTGGATTTTGGAATGAAATTAATTCTTGATTTTTAGATGAGAGTACTTTATTAACATCTCTTAATAAAACACTGAAACAACTATAATTTGTGTTTAGTTTATTGATAACAGAACGTCCTTTTTGTTCTAAATCATATACTCCGGACATTTCACCGTTTTCATAACCATCTTTGTTATAGTGATAATTAGGAAAAACACCTTTTAAAATAGTATTAATTGAATTCTTAAATACGTTTTTAACCTGTGGGTTGGTATTAAAAATTTGTCTAATTTCTTCCACTTTGGATGGAGAACATTTTTCGGCTTTTTCAGTCAGTAAAATTAAATATGGACTTGTTTCAACAGTTTTCATATAGGCTTGTTTTATAATTAGGGGACAAATATATACAAATAAAAACAATTACCAAAATTATTTAGTTATTTTTTTAAATTATTAATTTTTGTTTCAATTTTCATTTCATATAATTTGGAAACAAAATCCCAATTTACCACTTTCCAAAAGTTTGTGATATATTCGTCTCGTTTATTTCGATACTTAAGGTAGTAAGCGTGTTCCCATAAATCTAAACCTAATAGTGGGAACCCTCCATCTTCAATAACATTCATTAATGGGTTGTCTTGATTTGGAGTTGACATAATTTTTAAGGTATTTCTTGAGGTTAAAACCAACCATACCCATCCGGAACCAAATCTATCTTTGGCAATAGTTTCAAATTCCTTTTTAAAATCAGAAAAATTACCGTATTGTTTGTTAATTTTTATTAACAAATCACCTTTAAGTTTTGTGGGAGTTGGTGACAACATATTCCAAAACATTGCATGATTAAATGCCCCTCCTGCGTTGTTCCTTATTGTTTTGTCAAATCGACCAATTGTTTTAATTATTTGTTCTAATTCTAAATCCCCGTATTTTTTTTTTGACAACGCATCATTTAATTTTTTGACATAAGACTTGTAATGTTTGTTGTAATGAAATTCCATTGTCTCGGGGTCAATAAATTGTTTCAAGGCAGAATAAGAGTAAGGAAGTTTCTCAATTCCTATTTTTTTCATTTCTGTAATTAACATATTTTTTTCTTTAATTACGTGACCCTCAAGAATTTTTGTTTCTAACTGTTGAATTTTTTGTTCTATTTTTTTCATATATTTGGATTAACCATTACATATAAATAATCAAAAATTAATTTAACGACGCATTTCATTGATTCTCTTTAAAATTTCTTCAGCGGCGTCGGCAGTATTTTGATTATCACCCATAACGGTTGCAATCACTTGTTTTTTATTATGAAGTATGTCGTAAATAATTCCCTCAATTGTGTTTTCAAATATCGGGTAATAAACTAGTACATTATTTTTCTGCCCATATCTGTATGCCCGGTCTTCCGCCTGTGCATGGTCAGACGGTAAGAATGATAAGTCATTAAAGATTACCGCTTCTGCAGATGTCAATGTAATACCAACTCCGGATGCTTTAATATTTCCAACAAATACCTTTATCTTATCGTTTTCTTGAAATTGGTCAACACTAAATTGTCTTCCAACTTTAGACATTGAACCGTCAAGTTTAACCGCAGACTTCCCAAAATGTTCTGTAATTTTATTTAATGAATCTGTAAAGTTACAAAAAATTATAACTTTTTTATCTTGTTCGATAATATTTTCAGCAATTTCTATTGTTTGACTTATTTTTTCATCTGCAATGATTTGACGAATTTTAGTTAATTTTGTAAATTGAACTGTTAAAGATTTTGATTCTTCCGGATTCTTCTCGTACCAATTATAATAATCCCCCATCACTTCCTCATAAAGTTTAGACTTTAATCTTAGATAAACTGGTGTAATAATTTTGTCGGGTAAATCTAAAACATTTTCTTTTAATCTTCTTAAAGTTAATCCTGCAGTTCTATCTCGTAATTCTTCAAGATTAGATGCTCCTTGAACATTCCAAATTTTTCTCGGACCAACTTTGAATTGAAAACCCGCACAGTAACGAACCGCATATGCTAACCAATTTTTACTCACAGGTGAATCAATTAAACTCAGTAAATTAAAATAGTCCATTGGACGGGAAGTCATTGGAGTACCCGATAATAACCACAATCTATTTATGTTTTTAACAACATCATTAATTAGCTTTGTTCTTTGAGCTTGAGGATTTTTAATGTAATGACAATTACTAACTAATATTGAATTCGCGAAATAATTATGATTATCTTTAATTTCTAAATCATAGACTCTTGTATTTTTTGAAGACACATTTGAGGATTTGTCGTAACTTCCTCGTTCCAAAATCTCAATACTTTCCACCCTAACGAATTTAATACTTCTGTTTTTCTTTTGTCTAAGAATTTCCATTTTTTTGTTTTGTGAGACTTTCCATCTATTTCTATTACAATTTTTTGATGAGTATTTCCAATATCTACTTTGTAACATGGGGGTAAACTTTTGAATGACAGTTTGACATTTTCTGTTAAAATTGGTAATTCCATTACCCACCCCTCTCCTAATAAATGATGTAGAGTTTCTTGTTGAATAGTTATTTTTCCATTCCCTCCCCTTGATAGAAAGGTTCGACCAATTAATTTTTCTCTCATTTTTTCCAAAGTTTCCGGATTGAACATTGGATTTTTTATTTTCATCCTTTCTGAAGATAATTGGGACATATGTGGATTTTTCATGTGAGTTTTTTTCATATGTTCTGACCAACCCCCATTTTTTTCTATTGTTTTTCTTCTTTTTTCCCTCACTTCTGAATCGTTTGACTTTACAATGTTTGAACAAATTACCGAACAATATGTTTTTAACATCATTTTCTTCTCTGTTGTAAATTCCATTAAATTCCCACATTTCAAACAGGTCTTTTGAAATTTTATTTCTTTTGGTTTCTGAGGTGAAATTTTGTTTTTTATTATTGACGCACAACTTTTTGAACAACTCTTTGACTTTTTCCAAATTTGTTTCTTTGTTAGTGGTTTCTGACAACATATACAAGTCATCGGTTGTTGTGAGGTCTTTTGCTCTGACATATCCTTTATTATTTGTATAGAATTTATGATTATCTGTACATTCTATAAATAGTCCGTTGTTGAGTTTTATTTTGTATATAATGTTTTTATTTTTTCTAATCCATCTACATATTTCTTTATACTCTAATTTTTTTTCTTTGTGATTAAATGTTAATATTTTAACATCCAACCCATTTTCCACAACATCACCAATATTCATTTTACCTCTTTCAGTCATAATTTTTGTATCATAAGTAAAACATTCGTCAACAATTACTAAATCAAAATTTGATTTTAATATTTGAGACTCATCTTTTTTCTTAAGGTCATGAAAATTCTTCATAATATCGTAATTAACGATAACAAAATCATGTTCCGTACTAAATTGTTTACCTTCTGAAATAAAAATTGGTCGGTCAGAATAATTTTCAATCTCTCTTTTCCAATTGATTTTAAGAGTTGCCGGACAAATAATTAAAATTTTCTTTGCTCCGGTCTCTAACGCAGCCATAATTGTTGAAGTAGTTTTTCCTAATCCCATATCATCGGCAAGGATAAACTTTTTATTCTCAACTAATTTTTGGACAGCTTCTTTTTGATGTTCAAGAGGGGGACGATTAGAGTATTTTGAATAATCAATTACAACATCCTTAACTGTATTATCTTTAATGATTGCGGCTTTTGGTAACCAAAAGTGGTGAAGTTCCTCATTCTCAAACACTTTACCCCAAATATGATAAGCCTTCTCTTTATCACATAATAATTTCTCCACCCAAACCTTTTGTGGTATTTCAGTATACAATTTATCATCCGCAAGTTTTTGTGCAAAGTAAGTGTCAAGAATAACCCATTTCTTAGCAACCTTAGGTTGTTTATCGTGATTATTGATAATGTATTCTGATTGACTTCTTGTTGGATAAAATTTCCGATTTAATTGAGATTTACGTTTCAATTCAATTAAATAATTATTTCCACCTTCGTAATCTTCTAATAAAGATAATGCTTTTGATTCTAAACTAACATTCATTAAATAATTTCCGTATGTGTTCTCCCGTCATTCCAATATGAATCATCTCCATAAAATACAAAAATTTCTTCGTCGGGGTTTATTTTTTTTAAAGAAACAAATTCAAATGTTCTATTTTCATAATTTGTTCTCCAATATGCGTTAGGTTCTGATGAGTGATTGTAAATCATTGCACACCCTGTAGGGGCAACTTTTTTTTCCCAATCAATAACATTTGATGGGTAGTTAAATCGATAATCAATTAAAATATGTGTGGATTCTCCTTTTGGTATATGCATATCAATAACTGCACATTCCTCAAGTATTTCCCCTTCCATTATAGTTTGTAGAGCGAAAACACCCAATCCGTGAATTGGACTTTCACTCACATATATTTTGGATGGTGGTAATATCTTCATAGTTTTTTTGTAAATATAACAATATTGTGGGTATTTATCAAGATATGAAAATGAGTAAAGAAAAAACAGTTCAATCCGTTAATAAATTAGTAAATGCTTTAAAGCCGGATGGTGTTGTTTATATTGAATCAGAAATAGACCCCGTAGATATTCATGGGGAGGAATATTATATTCATATCACTTATGTAGTTCCAAATAATAGTAAATTTTTAAATAGAAATAATATAAGAAACACAGATTATTATAGAGATGTTTGGAACCGAGATTTAACACAATATCTAAAGAATTATTTAAATCTTAATGTGATATTAAGTAGTTCAAGTATTAATTCGGAGTCATACTATAATAGATTAAAAAATAATTAATATGCAAAAATTAGTTCCAATAACAAGATTAGGTAAGTTCTTCGGAGCCGAAGATTATTCTCTCGACATAGGTATGGGAGAAGAATGGTTATTGGGGGATATGAACTTTACTGTAATTCTTTATAGAGTTGATAGATACAAAACTAAAACGGATGATGTTTATGGTGAGGTGACCGAAGACGGAATCCAATTCATGGCACCTGTTGAATTACAAGGTTTGGTTCAAGTTTCGGGACCAACCAATAAATTATTGGGGAATTCAAAGGTGAGACAATTGGAACCGGGTAATATGAAATTTTCTGTTTATCAAAAAACTCTCGATGATTTGAATGTTCAAGTTTCTTTGGGTGATTATTTTGGGTATTATGAAACTGAGGATAAAGTAAGATATTATGTCGTTAGTGATGATGGAGTTGTTGTTTCTGATAATAAACATACATATGCTGGATATCGTCCATTCTATCGCACCATAACCGCAACATTTGTCAGTGAAAACGAATTCAGAGGAATATAATATGAAAAAATGTAATAAATGTCTCATTGAAAAAGAGTTTTGTGAGTTTAATAAAAAATTGGACTCCAAAGATGGGTATTACCCATCTTGTAAAGAATGCCGTAAAAAACATCACAAGTTATATTACTCTCAGAAAAAAAACGAAATATTAAAATATCAAAAAGATTATTACTCAAATAACTCGGAAAAAGTAAAAAATAGAGAAAAAAATAAAAGAAAAAATAATCCGGAGATATTCAAGGAGTATGAATTAAAAAGAAGGTCAATAAGAAAAGAATACTTATCTAAATACTTTATAACAAGAAGACAAAATGACATTTTATTTAAAGTTTCTGGTAATCTTAGAAATAGGATAAATAAATTTATTAAAAATAAATCAAAATCCACCGAATTAATTTTGGGTGTATCATTTGATGAGTTAAATATTTATTTGGAACAAAAATTTAAAAATAATATGTCTTGGGAGAATTATGGTGAATGGCATATTGACCATATCATTCCTTTATCCTCAGCAAAAACTGAAAAAGAGATATATGAATTATGTCACTATACCAACCTACAACCATTATGGGCAGAAGATAATTTAAAGAAAGGGTGTAAAGTATTATGAAATACATAATAACAGAGAGTAGATTAAATTCAATTATTGAAAATTGGTTAAATGAAAACTATAGTGATTTAGAAAGATATCATCGTACTGAGTTTAGAGAAGTTTATTTATCCAAAAATGGAAGGTTTAAATTCATGTATAATCTAAGAACAAAACGATTATATGTTGTTAATGAAGTGTGGAATTTTATTATGAATATGTTTGGATTGAATTATGATGAGACTGCAAATATTCTATTAAATTGGTGTAATAATAAATTTAAGTTTAATGCAAAAAACCCTGTTAAGGTTGATGAAATATGAAATACATAATAACAGAAAGTAAATTATTTAACGCCATCTATCAGTATCTTGATAGTTATTTAGACTCAAATGAAATTGATTGGGTCTATGGTAGAGATGAAGGTGAAGATGGTTATAATGGTGCTGATTTGGAAAATGAAAACTTTTTTATTTTTTACAAAGGGAATTGGGAAGGTGAAGATTTTACAGATATTATTTTTAATTATTTTGATATAGAATATTATAGTGACGCACCTTCAGCTAAACCACATAAAGACAAGGCACCAACATTAGAAGTTATGGGTGAATATGGTGAACATTTAGACAATATGTTTAACGAACATTGGGAAGAACCTATGAAAAAATGGTTTGAAAATAAATTTAATTTGCCAGTTAAATCGGTAACAACATATTACGAATAATGAAAGTATTAGTAAAAGAATCACAATTAAGAAGAATATATGAAATTGTCTTTAATGATGATGAAGAAAATAATTTTATAGGTAAACGAGTTATGGCGTATTATAATTTACATAAACGCACATTCTCAGTTAGATATAATAATAAAATAATTTTACATGCTGATTATGTTAAGTTAGAAAATGTTGAATTTAGAGTTAGACCGGGAGGTAAAGAAAGAGTTCGTTCTGAAAAACAAAAAAATGTTCATGCGTTTGTGATTGGAGATTTAATAGATTTTTGTGAATACCCGTGTGATGATATGCCAATTCCATCATCTGATGTGGTGGCAACTTACAACCCATATAAACACGATTCATTTGTTTATAAAGAAACGGATGACCCAGTTTATAGTGCAGATGAAGTAGAAATGATAAATTTAAAAGATAAAATATTTATAATTAATTAAAGATAAAAATAAAATGAAATTACTGAATTTACTTAATAAAAACATATTGAATGAGGTTTCCGAAAAAGTAAAAAACCAATTATATTCAAAATTTGAAAATGAGACTTCTGATAGTCGTGAAATGGTTATGTCTTATATTAACTTATTTGACCGATATAAAGAAAGTTTAAGTCCGGATAAAAGAGATATTACAAAATATTCATATAATGAATTAAAGTCTCTTTTGGATTCAAAACAATACGCGAAAACAATTTCAGATATTTTTAAACAATTTAAGAAAAAAGAAAAGGGAATTGAAAATAATACATTAACCAAATATATTAAAAAGTTTTTAGAAATTAAATCTGAGATTCAAAAAGAGTATCAAGATATTAATAAATTAACTTATTTACAATTAGTCAAATTAATTGACAAAGGTTATTATCAATTATTAAATAAAAAAATGATTGAAAAATTTTCAACGGAAAACCCTAATTTAACTAAAGAACAAATAATTTTTTATATTAACAATTACAATGAAAATTTTGATTTAATACCATTTGAAACTAAAGGAATTGATAAAATGTCTTTTTCTGAGTTGGAGCACTTATTAGATGGTTTGGAAGGTAAAAAAGAATCAACTGGTAACGATAAACAAGATGTTGAGGATATTGATTTGAAATATAACCAAAACAACTTAAAAATATTTGCACCAAAAACTAAAGACCAATGTATTCGTTTAAAGAATGGTAGAGGTTGGTGCACTAGTCGTGAAGGTAGTGGGAATATGTATTACAATTATAGATTGGGTAGTGAAAGAACTCTTTATTATGTAATTGACGAAGACAAGAGTTTTGACGATTTAAACTTTGCAACCGTAATTCTTGTTGACCCTAATGGGAGAAAATCCATGGCCGATAAATCTAACTCGGGAAAATATGGAGGTAGTACAAATTTACCTTGGGATGAAATTGTTTCAAAAGTACCAAAACTCGAAGGGTTAGAAAGTATTTTTAAATCGGAACCTTTAACAGAGGAGGAGAGAGAATTAATTTCTATTGTTAAAAACGCAAGAGTTGGGAATAATCCAATGGAGTCTTTTGAAAATCCTCAACAAGTAGAAATGTGGTTAGAGTATAATAGTCCTAATTTATCTGATGTTCAGTATTCTAATTTAACACCAAATTTAAAGAAAAAATATATTGCATTAGGGATGAATTTATCTTCGGGAATGATTAATACATCAGAACCTGAAGTATTAAAATATTATATTACGAAAAAAATTGATACAATTAAAGATAGTGATATTAGTAGATTATCAGGGGAGGATATTGCATTATTGAACACTCCAATGTTGAAAAAGGTTAAAGAAGAACTAAAACCTAAATTTGCGTCTTCCGTGACATCAAACAGTGGTGAGAAACTAGTTATTGATAGTTTTACTAATGGGGCTATCGGTAAATTTATTGGGCTTTACGGATTAGAAGATTTATTTAAATCCTTACCTTCAAATTTGAAAGAATTTCAAATTCAAAACAAAGACGCTAATAATAATATCATTATTACTATACCTGAAGACATTGGAAGATTTAAAGAGTTAAATATGATTATGTTAGATAATTGTGTTAATGGTATTCCAGATTCTGTTTGTAGTTTACCAAAACTAAAATTTTTGGCATTAATAAATTGTGAACAATTAACATCAGTCCCTGAATGTATTTCGACCTTACCCTCATTATTATTCCTTAACTTAAAAGGTAGTAATAATGTTAATGTACCTCAAGCGATTAGAGAAAAAGGAACCGACATGGGTGGAGGTATGTGGGACTTACAAGACTAATTAAAAAAAAATATTTAATATGCCCTTACCAAAAAAAGTTATACCAACATTACCTTTAGTACCACGGAAGACATTGTCTGCTCGTAGAGAACAACTATTGGAATACATCAACGAGGATGGAACATATCTTCCTAAATCGGTGTTGCACGCAGATTTGGATAGAGGGATGTTAGATTTTGTTAAAACTGATTTAGAGGTTATTACAGCAGGGAAAACAGTTCCAATGGTTGATATTATAATTACATCACAAAACTGGTCTCAATATGTTGAGACTGCGTTATTTGTGGATTTAGATTATAATCCTTCCCCGCCCTTCATCACAGTGGTTAGAAGTCCCGAAGTTAAATTTGGAACCAACCCGGCGTTGAAATATACAATTCCGGATAGAAAACAATTTTATTACGCCTCGGTTCCGACTTGGAATGGAAATGTTCAAGGTATGGATATTTACACAATACCTCAACCAGTTCCCGTGGATATTAATTACAGTGTAAAAATTATATGTAATCGAATGAGAGAACTTAATCAATTGAATAAAGTGATTATGCAGAAATTCTCATCAAGACAAGCTTATACATTTATCAAAGGTCAATATGTTCCAATTGTTATGAATAATGTTTCCGACGAATCTCAAATGAGTTTAGACTCAAGAAAATATTATGTTCAAAATTATGACTTTACCATGTTAGGTTATTTAATTGACGAAGAAGAATTTGAGGTTAAACCGGCAATTGCGAGAGTAACATTACTTACAGAATTAACCGGTAATGGAAATAATAAAAAAAGAAACAAATACCCTAAAAACCCTAATAAATTTTTAGAAAATTATTTATTTATTATTGGGAATAATACCTTAACTGATGTTGTTTCATATACCGCAAATCTTTCTTTCGGGACTTCGTCTAATGTTGGGTCATACGATGTATATATCAATGGAGATTTTTATGGTTCTAATATTCAAAATATTCAAATAACAACTAACGATATTTTACGAATTGATGTTATTAAAACCAATAATAATTTAGAGTCGTCAATTCAATTCATTAACCTATTGGTTTAATCCTCTCCGTATATATCTTTCTTCTCTTTACAGGTTTCTACAATTAATTTTTCTAAAAACTTATAAATTTTTAATCCTCGTTTTTCACAGTACTTTTTGAGTATCTCATGGACGGCGGGGTCTATTTTAATGTTCTTGATTTTTTTTATCTGTTTCATAGGCAGAAAAAAGGTAGACTTTATTCATACTCTTTACAAATAGATATTCAAAAGTAAAGTTTTTTGATATTCTGTTGAATATTTATTTATAAAATAAATCTACAATAGAATAATTAAATAATGGCAACATCACAAGCAAATCAAAAAGTTTTCGTTTCACCGGGTGTGTACACTTCAGAAACTGACTTATCATTCGTAGCACAAAGTGTGGGTGTTACTACCTTAGGTTTAGTTGGTGAGACTTTAAAAGGTCCTGCTTTCGAACCGGTATTCATAACAAACTACGACGAATTCCAAGCCTTTTTTGGAGGAACGGAACCAACAAAATTTGTTAACACACAAATCCCTAAATATGAAGCGGCATACATTGCTAAATCTTACTTGCAACAATCAAATCAATTGTTTTTCACAAGAATCTTAGGTTTATCAGGATATGATGCAGGACCATCTTGGAGTATTAGAGTTACGGCAAATGTTGACCCAACAACTATTAATCAAAACCCAATTGGTTCCACTTCTTGGTCGGTATCTTTTACAGGTTCAACCGATACAGGAACCGTTAGTTTTACTAGTGGGTCATTTCCATCTGCGGTTCACACAGATTTCTTTAATCAATATCGACTTTCTGATGGAAGTACATCAACATACGATGACGATATAACAAACACTATACTAACATTAGTTGGTGACCCAACATTGTCTGCAACAACTGCCGTTGCTTATGGTTCAATACCTGAAAGTGATTATTATAATTTATTAAACCAATATGGTGCTATTGTAAATTCATATGGTGTTGATTCTCTTGATTTGTCAAATAATGATTTGACTGCTGGTCAAAATGATTCATGGTACTACGCTAATTTTGATAATTATACAGGAAACTCTTACTCAGGTTATTCATTTGACTATATATTTAATTCAATTACTACGGGAGCGACTGGTAGTTTTTCAGGAACTATATCGGGAGATTACTATCGTTTTACCGGAACCGCATATACTGAATATAATAACATGGTTGTTGCAACAATTCGCTCAAGAGGTATCTCGTTATATGTTAATAGTTCAACAAGTGATAATCACGGACCAGTTTACGAAGTAAGTGGATTAACAAATGTTAATTTACTATCTACTGACCAATACGCTGAAATTAATCAAAACCCATACGCATCATTTGGATTATCAGGTGTAACTAAAGATGGTGATAATTTTACTTTTGAAACAAATTTATCCGCATCATCTTCTAAATTTATAACTAAAGTATTAGGTGTTGATAACTTTGGAAAATCAAGAAATGAAGTCCCTTTATTTGTTGAAGAGATTTATCCGGGTTCATTAGCATATGCCTATAACCAAGGATACATTAAAGGTATTAACCCTGTGTTAGTTTCGTTACCCGGTGCTAAAAGTGAGGACCCAACATCAATAGCATATAATTTGGCCCAATATCAATCACCAAGTACTCCTTATCTAGTTTCAGAATTGAGAGGTAATAAAGTTTATAAATTATTTAAATTTGTCTCAATTTCTGATGGAGACGCAGCAAATTTAGAGGTTAAAGTTTCAATTGCTAATTTATCATTTAATAATATGACATTTGATGTATTAGTAAGAAATTTCTTTGATACGGATTCTAACCCTGTTGTCATTGAAAAATTTACTAACTGTAATATGGACCCTAACTCTAACAACTTTGTTGCTAAGAAACTTGGTACAACTAACGGAGAATATGCGTTACTTTCAAAATATGTAATGATTGAAATGGCGGATGAGGCACCAATTGACTCAATTCCTTGTGGATTTGAAGGGTATACTCAAAGAGAATACGATACAGTTTTAAACCCATCACCGGTTCCAAAATTTAAAACAAAATATTTCTTCCCTGGTGAAACAATTGCTAATCCACCGTTTGGAGCTGCAACAGGAGGTCAAAATCTTGTGGAATCTCCGGGAGACATTGTTAGAAGAACTTATTTAGGTTTTTCAACACAATATGGTATTGATGAGTCATTCTTAACTTATAAAGGTAAACAAAATCCACAATCGTGGGTTATTGCACCTCAACCGATTGAAGGGGCTTCTTGGAATTATGTGAGTAAAGGTTTCCACATGGACTCAGGTGCAACTGTGGTTACAATTACCAATACTTCCTTAACTAGTGGTCAAACAGCGTTTGAATGTGGTACGGCTGAATTTAGAACAGACCCTGATACTCAAGAGAATCCATATTACTTCATCTACTCAAGAAAATATACTTTATGTTTTGCTGGAGGATTTGACGGATGGGACATCTATAGAGAGTTTAGAACAAATCAAGATAGATTCCAATTAGGTCAATCAGGATTCTTAGCAGGAGCATCGTCTTCTACAAGATACCCTAATGCAACAGGTAGCGGTTTATTTAAAAGAATTACAGTTGCTAATAACACTCAAGATTTTGCAAATACTGATTACTACGCTTACTTACTTGGTATTCTAACTTTTTCAAATCCTGAAGCAACAAATATAAATGTGTTTGCAACATCAAGTATTGATTATATCAATAACTCTAACTTAGTTGAAGAGGCTATTGACATGATTCAATACCAAAGAGCTGATTCTGTTTATATTGCAACAACTCCTGACTACAACATGTATACTCCGGATTCAACAAATTCTCAAGATATAATTTATTCTCAAGAAGCGGTTGATAATTTAGATAATACAGGAATCGACTCTAACTATACCGCAACTTATTATCCTTGGATTTTAACAAGAGACACTGTAAATAATACACAAATTTATTTACCTGCAACAGGTGAGGTTTGTAGAAATTTAGCATTAACAGATAACATTGCTTTCCCATGGTTTGCATCTGCGGGCTATACTAGAGGTCTTGTAAATTCAATAAAAGCTAGAGTTAAATTAACTCAAGAAGATAGAGACACATTATACCAAGGTAGGATTAACCCTATCGCTACTTTCTCTGATGTAGGTACAGTTATTTGGGGTAATAAAACGTTACAAGTCGCAGACACGGCACTTAATAGATTGAATGTAAGAAGATTATTACTTCAAGCTCGTAAGTTGATTTCTGCGGTGGCGGTGAGATTATTGTTTGAACAAAACGACCAAATTGTTAGACAACAATTCTTAGACAGTGTTAACCCAATTTTAGACTCAATTAGAAGAGACCGAGGTTTATATGATTTCCGTGTAACGGTTTCATCATCACCTGAGGATTTAGATAGAAATACTTTAACAGGTAAAATTTATTTAAAACCAACAAAAGCTTTAGAATTTATAGATATTGAATTCTTTATTACTCCAACAGGAGCATCGTTTGAGAATATTTAATAAAAAAAAATAAGTGGGGATTCGTCTCCACTTTTTAGCCAATTATGAAAAAAATAACATTACAAGAAGGAATTAATGAACAGGGTACTCCTGATATGAAATATTATGCGTTCGATTGGGATGATAATATTGTTCATATGCCAACAAAGATTATGGTTAAAACTGAGGACGGTGACGAAATTGGAATGAGTACTGATGATTTTGCGGAATATAGACATCAATTAGGAAAAGAACCTTTTGAGTACAATGGAGAGACTGTTGTGGGATATGGTGAAGAACCTTTTAAAAATTTCCAAACACCGGGAGATAAAGACTTCCTGATTGATTCAATGAGAGCTAAGATTGGACCAGCGTTTGACGACTTTAGAGAGGCAATTAACGGAGGTTCTATCTTTTCTATTATAACCGCTCGTGGACACAATCCTAATACCTTAAAACAAGCCGTTTACAATTATATTATCGAAGGATTTAAGGGTATTGATAAAAACGAATTAATTAAAAATCTTAAAAAGTATAGAAGTATCTCCGGTGATGATGAAATGAGTGATGATGAATTGATTAAAACTTATTTGGATATGTGTAAGTTCCATCCTGTATCTTATAATGATGTAGAAGGTGCTGCAAATCCGGAAGAAGCTAAAGTTCGTGCTATGGATAAGTTTGTTGATTATATTAAAGAAATATCATCTGATTTGGATAAAAGGGCATTCCTGAAAAAAGATGTGAGTAATAATTTTATACCATCAAAACCGACAATTGGATTTTCTGATGACGACATACGAAATGTTGAGGTTATGAAAAAACATTTTAAAAATAAGCCTGGTAATATTGTTAAAACTTATTCAACAGCTGGAGGAATAAAAAAAGAATATTAACTAGTTATAAAGAACTAGAATTAAATAAATAATTAAAAACTAGTTAAAATAACTAGAATTAAATAAACTAGTCTGGATTATAATGATAATAAATTAAATTCGGAAAGTCAACAGAAATATTTTCCAAAAGGATATATTTATGATAATAAACAAAGAAAAACTAATTTAAAATAATATGGCTGATTTATTGATGAAAATGCCGATTCCTTACGAACCGAAAAGACAGAATCGATTCATATTAAGGTTTCCATCAAGCTTAGGGATTAACGAATGGTTTGTAGAAAGTACTGCAAGACCTAAAATTAAAATTGCTTCAACTGAAATACAATTTTTAAATACATCAACCTATGTTGCGGGTAGATTTAATTGGGAAGAACTACCTGTTAAATTTAGAGACCCAATTGGTCCATCTGCATCTCAAGCTCTTATGGAGTGGGTTCGTTTACACGCCGAATCTGTTACAGGTCGTATGGGTTATGCTGCGGGTTATAAAAAAGATATTGACCTTGAAATGTTAGACCCAACAGGTGTTGTGGTTGAAAAATGGATTTTGTATGGTACATTCTTAACTAGTGTTGATTTTGGTTCATTAGGGTATAGTACTGATGGTCTTGCAGACATTACTGTTTCACTTCGTATGGACCGTTGTGTATTAGTTTATTAATTTTTTAATATTAATAAAAACATATGTGTTGATAAAAAATCAATACTAATTATATTTAACCGTAAAGACATAAACTTTACGGTTATTTTTTTATATGGAAAATCAAACAAACGAATACGGACAACAAAACTTTACGTTACCACACGATGTAGTACCACTACCATCGGGAGGAGTGTTTTACAAAAATAAAAAGAAATCTATCAAGGTAGGTTATCTAACTGCAAATGATGAGAATATTTTAATGGCAGGTGGGAGTGATATGACCACAACACTATTAAGAAATAAAATCTACGAACCGGACCTCAGGGTTGAAGATATGTTAGAGGGAGATGTTGAGTCAATTTTAATATTCTTAAGAAATACTGGTTTTGGTCCTGAAATTAATTTAAATTTAATTGACCCTTCAAATAGAAAACCATTTCAAGCAACAGTTCTTTTAGACGAGTTAAATGTAATTAATGGTCAAACACCTAACGAAGATGGAACTTTTATCACAACCTTACCAAAATCACAGGTAACTATTAAACTAAAACCATTAACTTATGGGGAAGTTTTAGAAATAAGTAAATTGGAAGATTCATACCCTAAAGGGAGAGTAGTACCAAAAGTTACTTGGAGATTACAAAAAGAAATTATAGAGGTAAATGGAAATACTGATAAATCAGAAATATCAAAATTTGTTGAACAAATGCCGATTTTGGATTCAAAATTCATAAGAAAATTTATGAATGATAATGAACCAAGATTAGATTTAAGTAAAGTTGTAAATACCCCATCAGGAGAAAAGATGACAGTTAATGTCGGATTTGGGGTTGACTTTTTTCGTCCTTTCTTCTGATTATAGAAAAGGACAGATAGATGAATTCTACTATTTGAACAAATTAATGAACATAACGTATCAAGATTTTCAATCAATGCCACTATTTGTTAGAAAATATTTATTAGATAAGTGGTTAGAAGATAACACAAAGGACTGAAAACTCAGTCCTTTTGTATTTATATTAAAACACCATTCAAATTATGGCAACAGGAGATACTATTCAAGAATTAAGTTTTACTCAAAAATTAGCTAAAGAGGCAACAGTTACGTTTGAAACATTAACAAATACAATTGTAAACACAACTAAAGTCCAAGTTGAACTTAATAAAACTTTTGGACAAGGACAAGAAAGACTTTCAGAAACATACAAAGCAATTTCAGATGCGGCTCCAAGAGTTGCTCGTTTAGGAGGTTCAATTACGGATGTTCAAACTACAATGCAAGGTATTGCTGAAGCGTCAAGACGTAATGTTATTGCAAACACCGAAGATGTAGAAAAACTTTATGCCGCTACTCAATTGATTGAGGGTAGTGCTGATAGTTTAAGTACTTCATTTTTAGATATTGGTGTTGGGATTGAACAAGTTGGAAAACAATTAGAAGATTCTATTAATTACATCCGTAGTATTGGTGGTAATACTAAAACGGTTATGAAGGATGTGACCGATAACATGGCTCAAATGAATCGGTTCCAATTTGAAGGAGGTGTTCAAGGTTTAACTAAAATGGCAGCACAAGCGTCGATGTTAAGGTTTGATATGAAAGAAACATTCAAATTGGCCAATGATGTTTTAGACCCTGAAAGAGCAATTGATGTTGCATCGGCATTTCAAAGGTTAGGAGTTTCCGCTGGAAATCTTACCGACCCTTTCCAATTAATGAATCTGTCTATTAACGACCCATCAGGATTACAAAATAGTTTGGCGGACGTGGCAAAACAATTTACTTATTTTGATGATAAAACTAAAACCTTTAAAATTAACCCTCAAGGTGTTTTAACACTTAAAGAGATGGAGAAACAGACAAATGTTAGTGCTACGGAAATGAGTAAAATGGGTCTTGCGGCTGCGGAGTTAGACCAAAGATTGTCGGCAATTAATATGGCGGGTTTAAATGTTAATGAGGAAGATAAACAATATCTTTCAAACATTGCTAAAATGGGTGAAGGTGGTCAGTATGAAGTTAAACTTACAAATGAAAAGGGAGATGAGTATACTAAAAAGTTAAGTGATATTACTCAAACTGAATTAGGAAACTTAATTGAACAACAAAAAACAGGTCCAAAAACTTTAGAAGAAATTGCAAGTAAACAATTAAGTATTGATGAAAGTATTTTATTTAATGTTAAAGGAATGAATGTGGCTCTTTCTCAAGGGTTAACAAGTCCAAAACAAATTAGACAAGGAATTGCTGCAACACAAAGAGTCACTAGTACAGTTCTTGGTGAAACATCTGATAAATTTGGGCAAACAAAAGATTATAGGGATTTAAGTGAAGGTATATTAACTACTTTAGGTAAGGTTGCAATGGATTTTAAAGAAGGTAATAAACCTCTCACCGATATATTTTCTAATGGGTTAAATAGCCTTGGTTCTACTTTAGACGCTTCTCAAAAAAGATTTACTGAGGTACTGAAAGAAGTTGGCGAAAATATTGGAAAAAAATTAACAAATCAAAGCACTGGTGAAGTTATGATAAAAAGTGGTGTTAATAAAGCGGTAGAGGTTCTTGGGGGAAATACAACTTCATCAGTTCCATTAAGTACTACAAGTAATATTAATTCCGGCACATTACAAAACACACAAAATAATTCAGTTGTTCAAACTACTAATTCAAAAATGGATATAGGTGGAAAACTTGAAATTAATGTCAACGCTCCTGCAGGACTTTCAACCGAACAATTAAAACAAGCTTTTGACACGGCATTTAATAGTAATTCGTTTAAAGATTATATTGTTAGAGTGTCATCTCCATCTGATTCTAATAGAGAACCTATTTCAAAAACTTATTCGGCGTAAGTTTTAATATAAAAACTTATCCTTAATCTATTTATAAATAAAAATCATAGATGTCAAATAGTCCATTAGATTTAATTAACTCGGATTCGTTCAGAAAAAAACTTATAACGAGAAATTTAGTACCTTATGCTAAATCTCCAAACAGACCTTCTGTCCAAGTCCCGTATGAATATATTTCATCAGATTTGTCTGTAATTGATAGTCCTGACCAACTTATTGATGTTCCTTCATTCGCCAATCAATTATATCCTTTAAACAGATATGGTAATGAGGGTGGATATGAACAAGTTCCGGACCCAAATAGGTTAACTAATTCAATTTCAAACCAAGGGTTATATGGACCGGGGCAACAAGACGCTCATATTGTTGATGAGGGTTATGACGCGGTTAGATTATGGAGACCTTTAAACGCTTATGCAGACGGATTAAATGTATTTGATTCAGCTGAATCATTCTCAAGTTTAGAAACAGTTAGACCCGACCAAGATAGACAAGGAAATGGACAACCATATCCGGGGTCTATTGTTGTGTCAAGTTATTCTCCGTTATCAATATTACTATCTAATAACCCTACAGGTGATAATGGTTCTATGAGTCAGGATTCATATATTGCTCGTTTAGGTGCTCAAACACTTAGAAGTGAGTTTCAAGAACGAATTGCCGCAAGGATTAGATTAGAAACAATAGGAAGAGCCAACATATTAAATGTGACTAGTGGGACGGACTTAGTTAATATTCTATCAGGACAGGTTCCACTATTAGAACCAAATTATCAAATAACGGTTCCCTCAAATCCAATAAGTGCCGCCGCTGATTTTGCTCTTCGTTTAGGTGGTAGTATTTTACCCGTGAGTTTAATTCCGGGGTCGTATTTTGACCCAAAGATTAATCCGGGACAACCAACTACGATTCAACAAGTTACGAATGCAATTGCCGGAACAACAGTTGGAAACTTTTTTAATCAATTATTAGGTGCGGGACAAACCGGGTCACAAATTTTTTATAATAATACAGGTGCTGGTCAAAAATCTCGTTTGTTTAAAAATATTGATTATAACAAATACAAACCACATTATGATAGAGGTGTGTTTGATAGAGTTGCCGGTGCATTAACCGGAACATTGTCGGACAATAGTAATTTTTATGTTGGGTCAAGGAACTCTGACCCCTCAAGAATATTTTCTCCGGGAGGAGATTTACCGGTTGACCAATTTGGTAAAGAACAACAATCACCTGTATACGGACCTCAAGAGTTGGCTCAACTTTATGAAGGACCAAGTAAGGATATTCGATTAGGGGCTAATGGTCCGACATATTCTAATGGTGGTGGTATTGAAGGTGGATTCACTTGGACATCTCCAAAGTATAAAGATAATGCCGGTAAAAAAGTTGGTTTAGGTGGTGAGGTTACAAATGAGGATGAAGACTTTAAACCTTCGTCATACAACACAACTGAATCGACAAACAGGACTTTTAAAGGAGGTTCTATATTAGATGATACTCAGAGATTAATTAATAGCCAACCTCAAGGAGGGAGAAGACTACAACATGTGGGGAACGCAATTGACCAAGTCAGTAAAGTTTTTCATGATGGATATAAAGAAATAACTAAAGGGTCTCGAGTTTATCGATATATAGGGGCTGTTGGTCAAGAAGTTGGAACTGAGTATTGTCGTATTTTTGCTAAAGATTTACCATATCTTCAATATAATGATTTACAAAAAACAGATGGTATAACAACATCAGGGAGACGATTTTCAGATTCTGTTTTTGATAACACATATAATTTAAACATTGCACCAAACAAACAAGAAGGAGGACAAGACTCAACAAATTTGATTGGTAATATGAATACCGGATATGCCAAAAAATATATGTTTTCATTAGAAAATTTGGCATGGAGAACATCAAGTACGCCAGGTTTTTCAGTTGCAGATTTACCAATATGTGAAAGAGGTCCTAATGGTGGAAGAGTTATGTGGTTTCCACCATATGGTTTAACTTTTACTGAATCAAGTACTGCGAATTGGAATCAAAGTGATTTTCTTGGAAGACCTGAACCAATATATACTTATAAAAATAGTAGTCGTACCGGGTCAATAACGTGGAAAATTGTTGTTGACCATCCATCGGCGTTGAATGTTGTTGTAAATAAAATATTAAGTAATGAAACTAATAAAGTTAGAATTGATAGTATTTTAGAATCATTCTTTGCTGGATGTAGAAAATATGATTTATATGAATTGGCCAAAAAATATTACACTGTTAATCCAAATGATTTGTATCAATTACAGGAGGCAATATCATCAAAAGAAACGACTAAAGAACAAACTGAGTATATAAAGAAAAATATACAAGTACCAAATGAGGTTTCCCAAGAAGGTGGTGGTGGAAATACTAATGTTGATTTCGGCAAATATAACCAATTAGGGTTTTATTTTGGAAACGATTTTCCTAAAAAAGATAAACCAGTCCCTAATTACACTGAAGAATATACGAGATATACTAGCTCGACTAATAGACAATACTATAACAGTAAACCAAATGCTCAAGAAACTAGTGTGTTTTTTGATTCGGTGGTTACACCAAATTATAATTTAGCAAAAGAGTTTGTTAATGATTTGGCAAAACAATTAACTCAATATAAAGAAAGTGATGGGACAATTACAGTAACAATTGACGCAAGTTGTTCAGCCCCTGCTAGTGTGTCATACAATAAAGAATTGGCTCAAAGAAGGGTTGATTCCATTCTTAAATTTTTTAACGAAAGTGCGGTTTTACAACCATTTATAAAAAACCAAAAATTATTATTTAAAGGAACTGTTCTTGGTGAAAATGCTCAAGTATTACAATTTGACCCTGTGAAAAAAGAGTTTAAAATTGGTAAAAACGTAAATTGTACTGATAGTGACCCTAACGCTGTTAATGGTGATACTCAAGTTGGACCTAATGATATTACAACAACAAATGCGATGGCTTGTAGACGAGGATATGTTAAAGCGATATTACCAACAATCAAACAACCAACTACTACACCACCGGCACAATACACAACAGTTGTTGAGGAAAATAAAGTGTTAAAAACGGTTAAAGAAGAAGTTATATCACAAGAATGGAAACCAAGAGACAATATTACTAAACGAGTTTTAAGAGCTTTATTATCGGAGTGTGACTATTTTGAAACAATTAAAGCTGAGACACCTATGGTTTATGATAACCTTAGAGATAAATTAAAATTCTTCCAACCAGCATTTCATTCGACAACACCGGAAGGATTAAACTCTCGTCTAACATTTTTACAACAATGTATGAGACCGGGAGACACAATTCCAACAATTAAAGATATTGCGGGTAAACCAATATTACAATATAATAACGCAACAAATACTTCATTTGGGGCACCACCGGTGTTAGTATTACGTATTGGTGATTTTTATAACACTAAAATTATTCCGGATAATTTAAATTTAACATACGAATCGTTAGATATTAATCCTGAAGGGATTGGTATTCAACCGATGATTGCAAACGTAACTTTAACATTTAAATTTGTTGGAGGAAGTGGATTAAAGGAATCAATTGATAAACTACAAAACGCATTGACATTCAACTATTACGCAAACACTGAAATTTGGGATGATAGGGCAGATGTAACTTCAAATAACGAATTTCTTAAGTCGTTAGATAAAGAATTTTTGGCAATGGCACCTCCACCATCAGCTCCTGCAATTAATCAGGCGGCAGTTGAGAACGGACAAAATAATAATAGTACTATTGGAACAACTATTACTAATGTAATTGGAGAAACTAGTGAAACTGGAACTATTAGTTATTCTGATTTCATGGTTAAATTTGTAAATGAAACACAAACTTATTTTCAAACAGTAGTGAATAAAACAAAAGAAAGTGTTAATCAATATAATAATGCCGTTAAACAACAATGGATGTTAGAGCGTTCTTACACACAAGGTAATTTTGCGGTTAGTACAAATAAATCAGTTTTATTCGGTAAACCAAGTAATGTTGAAAAAAGATTTGACGATATTTTTGGTGAATTAGAATCTAATATTCAGAGTGGTAATGAAGGGTTTATTAAATTTATGTCATTAGCAACTTGTAATTTTTCACCAAAAGTTATTCGTCAATTAAAACAAAATTATAGAAATTTGGTTAAAGATAAAAGGTCCTCATTTCAAAATAGTATTACAAAAATAACTCAAGATATAACCACAATTGAACAAAATTATATTCAAACTATAGGAAGAGCGAACACGATTATATTTGATGGAACTACAACTTATGTGAGTGGTACAGATGGGTATCAAGCAAAATCAGGACCAGTTAGAATTTATGTAACAAGTGGAACAACTAATGTTAGTCCAACATCAAATGGTGCTGCTAATACATTGATTGAACTTGCAAACGACATTAGAAAAATATATGATGGTATTAGTGAGTTTAACGGTCTTATATGGAGTGAAACTGAATTTGTTAACCCTTCTGATGGATTAACATATAAAGGAGTGTTGGTGTTCCAAACAGATGACAAAGGTAAAAGTACAAAAGGTCCCACAGTTGATGATGTGTTCTTTCCTTTTAGTAAAAATACCCAATTTGAAAATAAAATATTTAGAAGAGTTTATATGGCAATCTCAGACGATGTTATTGATACTAAAAAATATGAAACATTTAAAACGGCGATGATTGGTAATATAATTAATAATAGTAGTTTATTAAGTGGTGGGTTTGACGATGTTGAGGCTAAATTTGACAATTATTGGATTACACAAACAAGACCTTTATTTACTAATGAAAATAATATTACTAAGGCGTTTATTGACGATGTTGAAAAAAATAAATTAAAAAATTATATAAAATACACTCCGTTTGATAAAAAAGACAGGGTACTTATATATTCAACAGAGACAAATGGAAGTGATAATGTTAAAAAATCACAAAAAACTATGATATCATCATTGGCGGATACAACAAATAGAAACACGGATAATAATAAATGGAACTCTGAAGATGGAGTTTCGGCAAGTGCATACATATCAAAAGTAAAACTTAATTAATGGCATTTCAATACTGGAACAGATATAGTGATTTTTTAATTAACGGTGAACAAACCGTTGTACCTTATGTGCAATTACCTCAAAAACCGACAGACAAGGCGTTTATTTATAAAGTTGGTAGAAGTAGGTTAGATAAAGTATCTCAAGATTATTACGACTCTCCTTACTTTGGATGGTTAGTTCTTCAAGCTAATCCTCAATATGGGGGTTTAGAGAATACTATACCGGATGGTAGTATATTGATAATTCCTTTTCCTTTACTACCTTCATTACAGGACTATAAGGGGGCGTTAGAAAATCATTTTTATTATTATGGCAGGTAACTTAAGAGCAGACAATAGTGGAGACATATTAGTTGAGTTTGATTACAATAACATTATTGTAGTGGACCCCAACAAAACAATAGACTCCCAAGGGAAAATACAAGAAAGATTAATAGACCATGAAAGTTTAGTAATGTTTGCTAATTTGGAGGCCGAAGTTCTTCCAAGAACTAAACTTGCAGTAGGTGGAAGTCCTGAGGATAGAATTAGAACAATCTCTGTAGCTAAAATGAATTTTTTAAAACCAACTAAAGATAGTTTTTTAGGGGTTGGTTATTATGATGAATTAACAGGTGATAATTCAACCAAATTCAAGGCTGATAATCAGATGAAGGAAAAGACTACCGTCCCTACTGATGGAACTAAACCATATAACACTATTTCTCCCGCTGATTTAACAAATGTTTTTGATAATGGATTACTTGGGATTACATCGATTAATATAACAACTAATTCATCTTTTGTACCTTCAGTTAGTATGAAGTTAGAGGATGTTCAGGGTAAAGCATTGTTCTCGTTGGGTAATAATTCACCTTATGCTGCGTTTTTTAATCTTCCTTACCCACCATTTTATTTAACATTAAAAGGGTATTATGGACAAGCAATTAGATATCAATTAAATTTAGAGAAATTTCACGCAACATTTAACACATTTAGTGGTAACTATCAAGTGGATTTACAATTTAAAGGGTATAAGTTTAATGTGTTGAATGAAATTTCAATGGGTCATTTAATGGCTGTACCACACATGTATGGACAAACTTTTAATATTTCAACAACACCTGGAGGTACTCAGGAGTCTAATAAGGATGCAGAATCCCAATCAAAAGTTCAAGGAGTTGTTTCAAAAAATAATTCGCTGAGTGATACTTCAATTGTGTCACAAATAGTTTCTGAAAAGGGATACCAAAAAATCGTTGAGGTTTATAGTGAATATAAATCAAAAGGATTAATTCCTAATGATTTACCGGAATTAACATTGTTTCAATTGATGACAAAGTTAAGTACCTTTGAGAATAATATTATGGATTCATTCCCTAAAGCTAAAGTTGAACCTCTTACCAACATTAGAAATTATAAAGAAGTTTTAAAACAATATTTTTCTGCCGTTAGAGGTGCTAATATTTCTTGGTTTAACACTTATCTTGACCCAAAACCAATTGTATTAAATAATACAAATGAAAAAGTTTATATTTTTAAAAAATTAACTCAGGGAGAAAAAGAAACTGCGTCTAAATTATTGGAGAGTTATGTCAATAAATTTAACAAAGCTTTATTTGAAAATGCTACGTTAGGAAAAAATGGGACATCACCAATACCAAACCCAATTAAATTTGTTAATCTTATAATCGACCCACCCGCAGATGGTTCAATAAATTGGAAAGAAACAATTAGATTACAAACAGGTAAAGTACTACCAACAGAAGAGGATATCATTACACTTAAAGAACAAATATATCAAACAAAAATACCTGTTCTTGTGGCAACTGAAGTTAATGGAAAACAAACAACAGAGGTTGTGAATTCAAGTTTCTTTATATTTGAAGGCAATGGTAGATTTGACAATCAAATTTCGTTATTAGAAACAGATGCAAATAAAAAATTATCAGAATATGAATCATTAATTTCTGCGGAATTATTAAGAAAAATTGAAGATACTGATACGGGTCTTGGATTTAAACCAACGGTTAGAAATATGATTGCCGTTGTTATGGCTTCGGCTGAGGCGTTTGTCCGATTACTTGATGATGTTCATACAAATGCTTGGAATGTGAAATATGACCCTGTTAGAAAACAAGCAATTATGGATAATCCATCTTCCGCTCAAAGTTCTGAAACAAGACAAAATGTTAAAATATCTACTAGTGCGAAAGAATCTAATCAAGGTTTATCGAATTCAGAAGAACCTGTTTACCCATGGCCGTTATTTTTTGTTGAAACACCTGAAGATAAAAAAGGTAGATTTCAATTAAAATATATTGCCGACCCCACAGTTGTTAATTTAACTCAAGGATATCTTTTTGATAAGTGGCCCGAAGTAGAATTTGTTGAAGAATATATGAAGGGATTAACTCAAAAATTTACAATACCAATTGCTCCACCACCATTAGATAATGAAAGAGATACTAATAGAATCAACATTAATGCAATTGAATTTCCGTCAGCCGGATTACCATATGTTAATAAGGAAGAGGTTAAATTCTTTTATGAAATATGGGAGAGACAATTTTTGACATCACATTATTCCGGATTAATTAGAGCAAATTCTAATCAAATTGATGAATTAATTAAATTAAATGTTGAGGCGGAAGTTAACAACATTGTTAATGGACTTGGTGTGAGTTCACCGTATCTAACATTAAAACTTAAAAATTATAATTTAAAGGCAAATTCGTATCCGCAATTTCTAAGTACTATTTCGAATAATGGGACAGGTCGGGCATATCAAGATTATATTCGTGACTTCTTTGTTACTCCATATATCAAAAATCTTGTTGATAATTCCTATAGTATTTTGTCAACATCTGATATTGGAAAAATACCTCAAGTTAGTACTAAATCGTTAGCACTTGAAACGTTATTAAAAAATGCTTCAAACGAACCATTAGTTGTGGATACATTACCTTACACAGACCCTACGTGGTGTTTGACTAATTTAAGCTCAAGTAAAAAATCTGCGGGTAACGAAGTATATAATACTAAAAAAACTTTAAAAATATTTGAACCAAGAAAAATCATATCAAATTTTAATGATGTGTATGATTTTACGACTAATAGACCGGTTACAAATTTTTCGTTTTACCAAAATCAAAATCCATCATTAGTTGCATCACAATTTAACTCATCAAATCCTTATGGGTTTGTTGATTTTTATAAAGGTCAGGAACCTAAAAATTTTATTGCGACTGAGGGTTATTGTGATTTTACAACTCCGACAAATCAGTTACCATTCAAAACCACAACTTCAATGTTGAATACACCATATTTTGTTAATTCAATACTGAATGGTGTTCAAAACAATAGAACAAGTGACCCATATCCATATATTCAATCCGCTTACCTTTTTTTAAATTCATTACCATTAGCGACTTTAAGAGAACGATATAAGACCAAGACTAATACAATTCCTGATGAATTAGATTATATTTCTTCTTGTTTTAAAAAATTTGGTGCAATACATAAACTACCATATGCTTGGATATTAAAGTATGGGTCTATATGGCATCGTTATAAAAAATACAAAGAAACCAATGTTGATATTTTATTAAGTGCTTGGACCAATTTTGATTATAAAACAAACTATAGTCCTATATTAAGTTCTATTACTCAAACATATCAATTTAATTATAATGAGGCTCCAATCTCAATTACATTACAACAAGAAACAACAACAACTGCAAACATGAATGTAGGTTTCTACCCTAAAGTAATTAATGATTTTAATGTATTTTATAATGGGTTTGAATTATATGAAAACTATACTAATCTTGAGATTGAAAATAGTGTTAAGGGTGGAATGAAATTGTATAATTTCTCAGATTCAAGTATATTTGCAATACAAAACGGTAAAACATTAAATGTCAAAACATTTTCGGTATTACTCAGTAGTGGTAATTATTATCCTGATGTTAATTGTAATCCAATAAGTAATACTAAAGGTACTGATTACTATGTTGTACCTTCATTTGGTAACCCTCTAAACCAATCAAAAATTGCCTGTGTTGATAATCTAACTACCGACCCTATTACTAAGGTTAATTTAACTTCAAACCCAAATGTCTATAACGGTTCTGTTAGAACACTATGGTCGGCTCCAAACTATGGATACTTTGATAATAATCAAATCGCTTACCCACAACCGGATTCTTATATTAATTTAATTAATAATGGTGAAACACAATCTCCTTTATATTTTTTAAATGGTGACAATTACACAAAAATAGAAGAAATATTTGCCGTGTTTGAGAAAAAAATATTAGATTCATTTGAACAAGAATTTTTAAATTTTAGCAAACCAATTACAAATAGTTCAACAATTACTCAAGTTGCTCAATTCGATATATCGGTAGTCAATGTTGAAGACAATTTTAAAAACTTTCAATCATTATTTAGAAACTTAATGACGGTTCCTATTCAGGGAAAAGGGGTTTCAGACCTTGAATATTTTTCTAATACAATTGGGAATCAGTATAATGTATTTCAAGCGGGTATTAAAGATTTTATAAATTACGATGTTTTATTTAGATATGGTAATCCTTCAAATTATAGACGAAGAATTTTTGATTCATATTTGTCGCATAATAATACTCAAAAAGTTGTCGACCCGATTGAGTTTCAACCCTACGTACCAAATACTTTACCAACGAGAAGTAGTTCGTTAAGCCTTAGTCAATCTCAAATATTGAATGCGAGGGCTTGGTTAGCACTTGAAACTGAAGTAGGGTTCTCAACAATTAATAATGTCGTTTACAGTAGTACTGGTTCATATATAACAGACTTTTTTATTGATAATAATATTCAATTTACAGTTGAAAATGTTGTTTTATTGGCTCCAATTATTAAAATGTATGCAACACAAAAGTTAAAAAATCCAAATACTACTGTTTCACAATTCCAATCACAAATTAACCAATACTTGACAAATGAAAGTGTATTACAAGAAAATTTTTTAAATCTTGTTTTAGATGGAGTTAGAAACAAATTACCAAACCAACAACAACTACCCGAAAAAACAATACAAAGTGCCATTGATGGTCAGCAAAGTAAAGTTGAAAACTATGAAGTATTTAAAGCGTTAAATGATAAGTGGATATCCGGTGGTGATTATAAAACTAAAACATTATTTGAAGATATTTTATTTTTAGACAGGGCGTCGAGAAACATTGGTGACACAATTCTACTAGACATTTTTGAAATGAGAAATATGTTTAATAAAGAGTCGATAAACGAGTCAATGAGTGTTTATACTTTTATTAGTGGGTTATTAATTAAAAATAATTTCACGGTAATGAATTTACCATCATATATTAATTTTTATAATGTTCAAGATGTTGATGGTACTACCATTCCAAACAAAGCGGAAGGTTCGTTAGAATTCGCCAATAACCTATGGGGAACATTTTTAAATGTTGATTATCGAAAATCAAGTTCTAAAATGGTTTGTTTCTATGTTGGTAAACCTTCACAATACTTAGATTTACCAAAAGGTAATTTTAGATTTCGAGATGATGCTTTTGATATGAGTAGAGCGTCTGAAAATCCTTTGATTGAAAATCAAGTGGGTAAAAAAGATTGGGGGGTTTCAAATAAATGTGTTGGGTTTACTGTTGATATTGGTATTAGAAATCAAAATGTTTTTTATTCATTTAATGTCTCTCAAGATAATGGGACCGCGACTTCAGAATCAATTGCCACACAATTAAACATGGTTGACCAAGCTTCGGGTAAGAATGTTGCAACTCAAAGTGCTAGTTTGTATAATTTATATAAACAAAGAAGTTATAAATGTACAGTTATTTGTTTAGGTAACGCATTATTACAACCAACAATGTATTTTAATTTAAGACACGTCCCAATGTTTAATGGTCCATACATGATACAACAAGTTGAACATGTAATTCAACCGGGACAGTTTCAAACAAGTTTTCAAGGAATTAGACAAGGTGTATATGATTTACCTGCAATTGATAATTTTATTCAAAGTATTAACCAAAATTTATTAACAAAAGTTGAAGGACTTCTTAAGATTAAAAAAGACACAATTAATGTTTTAAGTGCTTCTACTGAAAGTAATAAATCAAATAACATAGTACAATCCGCAAATAATACTAAAGGGACAACTAATGAGTGTGAAAATAAATTATTAAAAATTTACCTTGATAAAAAATATCAGTCAACTAATGCCGTGCTTACTGGAATGACACCAACAGAGTTCTCTGTTATTTTGAAAAGGATTATGCCAAATAATCCTCAATTGGCGACAATTATTTATTGTATTTCATACATTAGAACATTTCAAAAGGATAGTAATAGCAAATTAGGTAAGTTTAATGGTTGGAATAATAATTTCGCAACTGCGCCTTTAAATGTTGATTACGGACAAATTGATGGGACTTTTTTAAGTACCTATTCTTGTGTTAGTCTTAACCCAACTCCATCAACAAAATCGACATTACCTATTGCTAATTTTGCAACAATTGATAATTTTATCTCTTTTATGTCGGCAAGACTACGAGAAAGAGTTCAACAAATATTAGACCTTGGTCTTGTTAAATATTATGTTTGTTATTGGCCGGTTAAAAGTGAAACTGTTTCTGAATCTTATTATGATACCCATATTAAAGATTATGAAACAGTAAAAGAAACTTTTGACAACGCTTTAACTTCGGCACTTAGTGTTGGTATTACAACGAAGGATATAGTTGAAGATTTGAAAAATACAATAACTAATGTTGAGAGTCAAGGTTCAAGTAATGGGGTTCCTACAACTACTGCAGTGGCCTCACAATTATCTTGTCCTCCACCAATAATTACATCATTCTCACCACTATCAGGTAATACCGGAACAATAGTTCAAGTTAATGGTACGGATTTTAATGGAACAAGTTCAATTAAAGTGAATGGGGTTAATGTACCGTCAACAGAGTTTACAGTATTTAATGGAACTACCTTAAGATTTAATACTCCGATAGTTGGTACAGGTAATGTAGTTAATAAAGGTAAAATTATTATTACAACACCTAATGGGGTATTTACAAGTGTTGGTGATTATACATTTGACCCATCAATTGTTGCTTCTCAGGCATCATCTCCGGGTGGTTATCAAAACCCTCAGAATCAAACTCCTAATTCACCGCAATCGGAAACTCCAAATATTAATCCTCAAACTGTGGGTAATATTACTATGATAGGAACTGAAGTTCAATTAAATGACAGTAAAACTCAATCATTAAATGTTAAAATAAATCCACAGGAAATTGGATGGATATTATCTCCTAACGCTGATATGAGTTATACTGTTTACGAATTGGAAGAAGTAAATAATGTTGTTAGTAGAAAATATATATCAAAAAGTAAAATAGGTGTTGGTGGGCAAGTAATAAACGGGGAATTTAATGTTACCTTAAATGATGTTGAAAGTTATTTTATTAATAATATTCCAAAAATTGAAGGTAAAACACAAATAGATATTGTTTTTATTCTTAAAGCATATAGAGGACAAGAACAACCTGTTATCCAGCAATTTCCATTTAAGGTTTGGTATACTTTACCTAATCAATCTCAAGTACCTGTGAATAACATTCCATCAAATCAAACATTACCAACATTCCCACAGAAAAAGATATCATTAATTAGACTTCCCGATTCTCCAAATTTACAAGGGGATGGGTTTAGTTATTATAATATTAAAAAACCTGCGGGCGGTTATGTCACATATGATATTACTATTGACAATACTGAATTTAACGAACAAAATGTTAGTAATCGTAAAATTTTAGATGCTAATACATATGAAGTAGTTAATTATAGTGGAATTGGAGGAATATCAACAAATTATACTAATGAAATAACAATCAACAAATTAGGGTCATTTAGATTACAAGTTGAATATAGACCATACGGATTTACCAACCCAATTGGGGGTGAAGTATTAGTACAAACAATACTAAGTGATGTTTTCACTTTATAACATAACGATATATTTATAATAAAAACAATTTTATGAACATAAAATCAGCATTAGACAACTATCTTGGAAAATCAACAAGATTTTCACAAGAAGACAACGGAGACGGGACACAACAAGTTTGTGATTTAGACACAGGTAGCTGTTACACAGTAAGAGAAAGAGATGGACTTATTGAAAGAGCGGGACATCAAACAACAATTAACAGAAAAGTTAGAGTTGAGACTGCGAGTGGAATTAAACAATTATTAAACGGATAATTAAAAATGAGTTTAGATAGAAAATTAATACAAGAAATTACAAGGTATCATAATATTAATAATTATATTATGGAACAGACTGCGGTTGAACCTGAAACTCCTATCGAGGATGAATTAGGAGCTTTAACACCACCACCGGCACCACCGGGAGAAGAAATTACACCGGCTCCGGCACCATCTGAAGCGGTTCCACCACCAGCACCTGGTGGTATACCACAAGCAATTGATGTTGCAAGTGACCCCGATGTGGAAAAAATTGATGATGAGGGTAGTTCTGAAGAATCAACAGATGATAGTGGAAGTGAAGAACTTGAAATTACTGATTTAGTTAATTCTCAAAAAAATATTGAAACCAAACAAGATGAATATTTTGAAAACTTATTCAGTCAACTCTCTAACTTAGAGGCCAAATTAGGGGAGATGGATAATGTAATGAACAAACTAAACTCACTTGAAACTAAAATTGAAAAATATCGAGAAAAAACACCTCAAGAGAAATTAGAATTGAGAAGTTACGATTCATACCCCTTCAATCAAAAATTATCTCAATTTTTTGATGACAAACAAGATGAGATGGAAATGACCGGAAAAAATGAATATGTCTTAACTTCCGACGAAGTTGAAGATATTAACTCAAGTGATATTAAAAATTCTTTCCAACCTGGCTCTCAACGAGATGAATATAAACCCTCATTCAAACGATAATAAAAAACTTCAAAGGTGTCTCAATAGACACCTTTTTTAATTTGACTTTTCCCGATTTATCACTTATGTTTATCTAACAATTTAACAATTTAATTATTTAACACATGAGTTCATTAGACGCCGTATTGGCACAGTACGAAAATTCAAAACAATCAGGGGGCGGGGCCCAAGGAAAAATGTCGCAAGACGAAAGAATGAAAAAATATTTTGCACTTATCTTATCGGATAAAGAGCAATCTGGACAAAGAAGAGTTAGAATCCTACCTACAAGTGATGGTTCATCACCATTTAAGGAAGCTTGGTATCATGAGATACAAGTTGGAGGACAATGGCAAAAATTCTACGACCCGGGAAAAAATGATAACGAGCGTTCACCTTTAAATGAGGTTTACGAAGAGTTAATCTCAACCGGAAAAGAATCCGACAAACAATTAGCTGCTCAGTATCGTTCTCGTAAATTCTATATCGTAAAAGTTATCGATAGAGATAATGAGGACCACGGAGTTAAATTTTGGAGATTCAAACATAACTACAAAAATGATGGTATCTTAGATAAAATCATTCCAATTTGGAGAAATAAAGGTGATATTACCCTCCCTAAAGAGGGTAGAGATTTAATCATTGAATTAACAAAGGCTAAAACTCCAAAAGGAAAAGAATACACGAGTGTTTCTACAATCATGTATGAAGATAAAGGTCCTGTACATACGGACCAAGCACAATTAGATGCTTGGATTAATGATGAATTAACTTGGTTAGACGTTTACTCTAAAAAACCTGTTGAATACCTTGAAGCGATTGCTCGCGGGGAAACTCCAAGATGGGATTCAGATAAAGGTGGATATTCTTACGAAAGTGATTCAGTTGGTACAGAGTCTTTCGGAGGGGCTAAATCAAATGAAACTCCTATTGACCCACAAATGAATGATTTACCTGATGAAGAGCTTCCATTCTAAAATAAAATAATAAAACTTGGACAGTAAGACATACTTATTGTCCAAGTATTAATAATATTATTATATGACATTTAAAGAAGAAATTGATTTACAATTGAGGGACAATAAAATGTTGTCTTATGAAATTTTAAGTCAACTAAAAGATAAAACTTACTTTTCAGGTAGGAGTAAACAAATTGGTGATAGCGTTTTATTTGGGATGTTAGACGAGGAGACCAATGAAGAGGGTGTAATTAGTAGTCGGATAATTACTTTTCATGAAGAAGAGATTGATGTACTATATGAAGAGGACCCTTCAAAATACAATAGAAATAAAACAAACAAATTACCACACATTAAAAAAATAGAAAATGGCGATTAAGAAAAACGATTTTAAATCAATTAAAGATAAATTCTCTGTATCGGCAAAATATAAACCACAAAGATTTTTTGACTTAGGTCCGGACTTCTTGGATGCGGTTGGTTTACCGGGGCCTGCTATTGGACATATTAATATGTTTTTAGGACACTCTGATACGGGCAAAACAACTGCGCTTGTGAAAACTGCTGTTGATGCTCAAAAGAAAGGTATTCTTCCCGTGTTTATTATAACAGAACAGAAATGGTCGTTCGAACACGCTAAGTTAATGGGGTTTGATTGTGAAGAGGTGGTTGATGAACAGACAGGAGAGTTAGATTGGGATGGTTTTTATATATTCAATAATAATTTTAATTATATTGAACAAATCACGGACTATATCAATAATTTATTGGACGAACAAGAGAAAGGTAATTTAGATTACAGTTTATGTTTTATGTGGGATTCAGTTGGTTCTGTACCTTGTAAAATGACTTATGAAGGTAAGGGTGGTAAGCAACATAATGCGTCCGCACTAGCTGATAAAATTGGTATGGGTATTAATCAGAGAATTTCAGGGTCTCGTAAATCAGACTCTAAATATGAAAATACTTTAATCATTGTAAACCAACCATGGGTGGAGTTACCGGATAATCCTTTCGGTCAACCTAAAATTAAGGCTAAAGGTGGAGAGGCGATTTGGTTAAACTCATCATTAGTTTATTTGTTTGGAAATCAAAAAGGTGCGGGTACTACTAAAATAACCGCGACTAAAGATAAACGAACAATTAAATTTGCATCAAGGACTAAAGTATCTGTCATGAAAAATCACATTAATGGACTTGGATATGACGATGGAAAGATTATCGTTACACCTCACGGATTCATTGCAGGTAAAGACAGTGCGGAGGAAAAAACAAATATTGAAAAATATAAAAAAGAATATGCAGAATATTGGAAAGATATCATCGGAACTGACGGTGACTTTGACCTAAAAGAAGAAAAAGAAGATTAGATATTATTCACCTTTAAATCACCAATGTGATTAAAACATTATTAATTGACGGGTCCAACTTAATGAAGATTGGATTCCACGGAGTAAAAGACCTCTACAGTGACGGAAGTCACTTAGGGGCAATTTACCACTTTATCAATACCATTCGAAAATTCCTTGAAGAACATAACTATGATAAGGTAGTTGTATTTTGGGATGCCGAACATAGTTCATCCACCCGGAAAGAACTTTATCCACAATACAAAGGAAATAGAAAACAAGATATGAATGAGTATAAACTTGAATCATATCTAACTCAAAACGCTCGTATTAAAGAATATCTTGAAGAAGTATTTGTTAGACAAGTTGAGATGAGTTATAATGAGGCCGATGATTTAATTGCTCATTATTGTCAAATGTCGATTGATGAAGAGATTACCATTTTTTCATCAGATAAAGACCTTACACAACTTATCTCGGATAAAGTATCCGTTTACTCACCAAACTTAAAACAGTACTTTAAACAGGGTGATATGATTACCATCAATAAAGTTCAAATCCCACACTATAATGTCTTAACTTGTAAGATTCTTACAGGAGATAATTCTGATAATATTAATGGTATTGAAGGTTTAGGTGAAAAAACTTTAGTTAAATTATTCCCTGATATGCTGGTTAAACCATGCACTATGGACGAAATACGAGTTAATGCCGGGATTCTCACGCAAGTAAAAAAATCAAAAGTATTAGAAAATATTTTGATTGGTAAAACAAAAAATGGTATACTTGGTGAAGAGTTTTACTTAACAAACAAAAAAATAGTCGATTTATCTAACCCTTTAATTACAGAAAATGCAAAAGAATTAGTAAACCAAATTATTACCGATACGATTGACCCCACCGATAGGGGATATAAAAATCTAATGAGACTTATGATGGAAGATGGTCTCTTTAAATATCTTCCAAAAAATGATGAGGCTTGGGTTAATTTCCTAAGACCATTTATGAAATTAACGAGAAAAGAAAAAAGAAACACAAACAAAAACTAAAATTATGAGAGAACAAGAAAGTACTAAGATGGAATTCTTATTGTCATTAAACGATAATATCGTAGTTCAAAGATTCTTCAATGTAAGAGGGTATAACTCAAAGGCGAAGAATTCGATTGAATTATATGAGTTCATTGCGGAATTCAAAGAAGAAATGCAAGAATACTTGAAAATGAAAACATTGGCATATATGATGGATAACCAAGATTCAATTATGCATGACCCCACAATTATGGACACATCGTTCACTGATGGACCTGAAGTATTTAACATTTATATTAAATTAGGAGAACAGACAATTTGTCATAGAATTTTTGATGGAAAATTTTATCCACCAAAAGTTCGTTATACTGTCGATGTAAGACCTTTCTTGAAGGAAACTCTTCGAGGATTAACTGACATTTTTTCAGACAAAAAATTAAGTTACAATTATTTGGAACTTGACTTGGCTAAGTAAGTATTTAATAATACAAGGATAACTTTAAAACAATTTATGAATAAAAATTTCGATTACTTAGGCAACACATTTCAAATACAATTACTAAATCAGATAATAGTGGATAAAGATTTTTCATCATCTATAATGGATGTTATAGAGTCTGTATATTTTGATAACAAGTATTTTAAAATCATTTTACAGATGACAAAAGAATATTATAAAAAATATGAATCTACTCCAAATTTTGATACATTAGGACAAATAGTTAGGTCCGAAATCTCACAAGAAATGGTCGCTAAGATTGTTTTAGACACAATTAAACAAATTCAGGACGCTCCAATTGAAGGAACAATGTTTGTTCAGGAAAAGGCTTTGAAGTTTTGTAAACAACAAGAACTTCAAAAGGCAATGGACAAAGCTCAGAAAATTATTACTCAGGGGGACTTTGAATCATATGACAAAGTTGAAGGATTAATGAGGGATGCATTACAAGTTGGTGAAATTGATAAAGGTCAAACAGACATATTTGAAAACTTGGATACTGTTTTAGACGAAGACTATCGTCATCCAATACCAATGGGGATTCCGGGGATTGATAAACTATTAAAAGGTGGTTTAGCTAAAGGGGAGATTGGTGTAATACTTGCTCCAACCGGTGTTGGAAAAACCACTATTCTTTCTAAAATTGCGAACACCGCATTTAATTTAGGGTACAATGTTTTACAAATATTCTTTGAAGACAACCCAAAAATTATTCAAAGAAAACACTTTACGATGTGGACAGGTATTGAACCTGATAATTTAGTTTTACACAAAGAAGATGTAATGTCTAAAATCACAGAGATTAAAGAAACAATGCAAAATCGATTGATATTGAAAAAAATGGCATCAGATACGATGACAATGAATCAAATCAAAGGTCAAGTTAGAAAAATGATTGCGGACGGAATTAAAATTGATTTGGTATTAGTTGATTACATTGATTGTATCTTACCGGAATCAAGTAGTAGAGATGAATGGAAGGCTGAAGGTTCGGTAATGAGAGGATTTGAGGCGATGTGTCATGAACTTGATTTAGTTGGATGGACGGCAACACAAGGTAATAGGTCTTCAATATCTGCTGAAGTAGTGACAACTGACCAGATGGGTGGGTCAATTAAAAAGGCTCAGGTTGGGCATGTCATTATTTCCGTGGCAAAAACATTAACACAAAAAGAAATGAATTTGGCAACTATCGCTATTACAAAATCTCGTCTTGGAAAAGATGGGGTTGTCTTTGAAAATTGTAAATTCAATAATGAATTACTTGAAATTGATACTGAGAGTTCAGTTACGTTTTTAGGGTTTGAAGAACAACAAGAAGACCGAAAAAGAGATAGAGTTAAAGAATTATTAGAGAAGAGAAAACAAAGAGAACAACAACAAAATAATTAAAAAAAAAAATGAAAGAAAAAATTTTAGAACCAAACAATGACAGATTTGTCATTTTCCCGATTGAACATAATGACATATGGGAATTTTATAAACAACATCAAGCCGCGTTTTGGACAGCCGAGGAAGTTGATTTATCCAACGATATTAGAGATTGGGAGAACCTATCAGATAATGAAAGGTATTTTCTTAAAAATATATTAGCATTCTTTGCTGCGTCTGATGGTATTGTAAATGAAAATCTGGCGGAGAACTTCCTTAAAGAAGTTCAATATGCTGAAGCTAAATTCTTTTATGGATTCCAAATCATGATGGAGAACATTCACTCATTAATGTACTCATTACTTATTGATACTTATGTATCTGATGATAAAGAAAAAGATGAATGTTTCCATGCGATTGATAGATTACCTGCGGTTCAAAAGAAGGCTAAATGGGC
>Ga0114975_10000159_pt1 | contig 49366 bp, 48 predicted proteins | sample S_130626_EF_Meta_FD_87031 | JGI IMG/M metagenome (GOLD analysis project Ga0114975, IMG submission 87031) | Freshwater microbial communities from Lake Simoncouche, Canada to study carbon cycling - S_130626_EF_MetaG | ecosystem: Environmental > Aquatic > Freshwater > Lake | place: Lake...
AAATCTGCGAATTTGATTGTCGTAAAAGTAATTTGCCATTGATATCCTTAATCAGGCGTAATAGTTAGAATTGTTGATAGACCCTGTAACTCAGATACAGTGCTACCATCAATCAATGTTGTTTGATTAGTGTTATTTATAAAGCTATTCATTAGGCTCTGATTATCTGTACTGCCGAAGCCAGTATCTGTTTGTACCTTCTCAGATATGCCTACCCATAAGCTACCATCCCAACGGAATAGTTTTTGTGGTGCATAGTCTAGTCGTAAGAAGTAATCTCCTGTTGTAGGGTTGTATGGGAATGTAATGCCCGATCCGAAAGGTACACCATTTGGTGCTGTGCCATCTCCTACCATATAACCACTTGTATATCCTAATCCTCTTGGTGTAGCTTCCGGAACAAAGTTGAATCTTGGGTCAGCGTCTGCTCTAAAGTCCATGATGTTGCTATCAACAATAGTACCAGTAAAGCTAGTTAATGTTGGATCTTGGTCAGCAGTAGAATATGTGTTATCACTTGTACCATAAGGTGCAATAATATCACCTAATGCTTTTGCAGTTAATACAATCGTAGGTTCTAAACTACCACTTCCACTTGCTGTTTTGTCTGGTTCAATTTTAGCCAATTCTAAACTTAACTTAACAAATGCTTTTAGTAAATTCGAAGCTTTAGCCATTCCATTAATATCTTTTAAGGCAGCTATTGTAATTCTTATGATAGGTGCATCACTATATTGATCCAAAGTAACAATACCCGGTCTAGGTGCAAGCTTGGGTAATGTAAGATTTTTAGGTGCTGCCGGTTTATTGCTAGCATCAGTTGGTGCAACATATAACTGACTACGATTATAACCTGAAGTAGGTAATTGACGTTTAGCCTCATCAATCATTGATTGATTAACTGAAATGTTTTGATTATACCGACCCAATATATCTTTCAAGTTGTCAACAACATCTAACTCCCAGTAGGTTGTGTTGGTACAAGGTATACCAACTGGTACATTTGATTTAGCAACATAATTTTTGTCACCAAAGCTAACTACATATCCTGCAGGGTATATTGTTGTCTTATCCCAATCACCTAAGTAAGTATCTGTATTAGTAGGTTGTTTCAATATATTACTAAATTCTTGACTGTCTACTAACGGCTCACATTTGATACGCCATAGATGTGGATACCATGAGCTACTAAAACCTTCACTTGCAAAGTTAGCGTCTGTTATCTGATAATATCTACGCAATGATGTAGGAACCAATTCATTTAATGGATGGTAGTCTGTTAGATGAGGTAGTTCAAATACATCACCAACCATTAACTTACGACCAATCAATTCAATCATCTTATTGTAATGAACTGTAACAAAAATAACATCGTTATTCAAAAACAATCCAAACTGACTTAGATCAAAGTCTAAATTCTGTACATTGTAATGACCGCGCAATCTATAGATGTTGTTATCGTACTTGCGGTCACGATTTTCCAAGAATAACAGGTCTTGTATGTTTGTAGGATCAAGTTTGTCGTATTGAGGTTGCGAATAATCTCTACTAGGACCAGAGTCTGTTATCCCTAAGTATTTGTGTATATACAAGTCGGTGCCACCAACATCAAACATTTCTGAGATATTTCTATCAAAAAATCGGTAATCATTGGATTTTTGGCTACGGTAAAGGGATAGTTTCGGCATATTACTAGTATTTATCGTAAAGTATTACCATTCTGTGCTTGACAAATAATGGATAATCATATATAATAATGAAATCGTAACAGGAGTAATCATGGTAACACGTAAACCCAAAGTATCATCAGACCACTTTATTAAAGCACTTAATCCAAAAGATGCAGATCAAAAGTATATGGGTGATGAGCCCTACTTTCCATTGCAACCTGATAGTGATGGTCGTAAGTTAGCACTGACTAGTAGTTTCACTTGGTACAATCGGTTCTATGGTAAAAAGGATGCTAAAGAATTGCTATGTCAATATTTAGATAGCCATGAACGAACTGCCGATGCTAAGTATTTGCGTAGAGTCCATGAATCTGAATATATTATGACATTGTGCTGGTTAGCACGTATGAGTCTGCGAGGTCTTGAATTGAACGAGCATGAAGAACTTACCTTACAAAACGAAATCTCCCGATTGCTGAAACTGGTTCACAAGCCGGAAGTAGTAAAAGAAGTAGCACCTAGCAACCGTCCTAATATTCAGGAATTGATGCGTGAGAAAGCAGGAGAAGCCGCAGGTGAACTTGAAGGTTTGCTTGACGAGTATATGACTACAGGTAAGACTTCACAAAAAACAGTTGACATTGTTGCTAAATTCAATGTCATGCCTCAACATATACCTATCATTGTCGAGATTTGGAAGCGCAAAGCAGAAGAATTTAATGAACTAAGTGAAGGTACAGACAAAGACCTGAACGAGGCTTATGCGTTCCTAGGTAAAGTACAAGTGCGTAATCTTATCAAATTTGTAGATGGTGTTCTAGGTGATCTGAACAGCTATATCTCAATTAAGAAAGCAAGCAAAGCACCTCGCAAAAAGAAAGCAGTCCCTGTAGAAAAGATTGTTAGCAAACTCAAGTACTTGAAAGAATTCAAAGATCCAGTTAACAAACTTGATTTAATTAGTGTGCATCCAACTAAGTTGCACGGTGCAAGCGAGGCGTGGGTCTATGACACTGCAAAACGCAAAGTGCATCATTATATTGCTGACGAGTACAGCAAGTCCTTTACAGTTAAGGGCAATACGATCCTAGGCTTTGATAGTAACGCAAGTGAAGTCAAAACATTGCGTAAGCCGGGTGAGCAAATTAAAGAACTAATGGGCAGCAAGCCTGCGGCACGTAAGTACTTTAAAGAAATTAAAGCAGTAGCAACTGCGCCTAATGGTAGGTTCAATGAGAATATGCTAATACTGAAAGCGTTTTAATGAAAGATATTGAAAAACGAATGTCGGAGTTGATAGAACCTATCGACAAACAAATTATGATGTGCGATGACCGGCGTGATTTGCTTATGCTTAATTGCGCTATGTTACAACGAGTGATTGAACTCTTTGATATGCTTATCGGGGAAGAAGGTAGAAAAACAATGTTAAAGGATAAAGCATGAGTGTAGATTTAAACAAATATAGTGATTTTGTTAAGGCTGTTACAAGTCAACCGAGCAATGACTTGACAACTTTTATGGATCGGTGTGATGAATTAGACGCTAACTTTGATGCTACAGTGTGTACGCACGGCCCTGATATCAATGTACCTTTATTGCTTACTGCATGTCTAGGATTAGCCGCAGAGTCAGGTGAGTTTATTGAGATTCCAAAGAAGATTTTCTTTCAAGGTAAAGCACTTACTGATGATAATGTGTTTCACATGAAACGTGAACTCGGTGATATCATGTGGTACTGGATCAATGCTTGCAGGGCACTTCGTCTAGATCCTAATGATGTGATTGCTGAGAACGTAGAGAAACTAAAAGCACGATATCCCGGTGGTGAGTTTAACGTGTTCAACAGCGAAAATCGCAAATCTAACGATATATGATATCCTTGTTTACCTGATAAATACATACATATCAGGTAAACAAATATGGCAACAGCACTCTCCCTACATGAATTAAAAGAAGGATTATTCAAAAGTCTAGAATTACGTCTTGGCGGCGGAATGATAGACATTGAATTAGATCCTGCGCACTATGAGACTTCGTATAAATATGCGCTTCAAGTATATCGTCAACGTGCTCAAAATTCAACTGTAGAATCCTATACATTAATGGAATTAACTGCTCACGTGAACACTTATACTCTTCCCGACGAGTTTATTGGAGTAAGACAAGTGTTTCGTAGAACAATTGGATTAGAAACAGGACCTAGTTCTAGTTCTTTTGATCCGTTCTCTAGTGCTATTCTTAACACTTATTTGCTTAACTATAATCATGCAGGTGGTCTAGCCACTTATGATTTTTATGCAGGATACATTGAATTAGCCGCACGTATGTTCGGCGGGTATGTTATCTATACATTTAATCCAGTAACAAAACAGATTAAATTGGTTCGTGATGTTAAAGCTACAGGTGAAAAGATATTAATTTGGGGAGACCTACAACGTCCTGAATCAGAATTGTTACAAGATCCGGGGTCAGGTGTTTGGATAAGTGACTTTACATTTGCAAATTTAAAATTAACATTGGGTGAAGCACGTGAAAAATATGCTAGTTTAGCAGGTCCCGGTGGTGGTACAACACTGAACGGAACTGCATTGAAAGCAGAAGGAACTGCATTACAAACACAACTCATTGATGAATTGAAACGATATGTTGACCATAGTCAACCAATGACATGGATTCAAGGTTAATGAGAGCAGGTGAATTTGTTACTGAACTATTTCGCCCCGGTAATCAAAACTGGAAGTGGAATCGCCAATCTCAGGAAGAGGCAGTTGCAAATTTTACAGTAGGTGAAAGAAAGTATGTATGGTCAGCCTACAGTCATCACCAAGATGATAAGCCAGAAACATGGGAAATACAATTTCGTTTAATTAGAGAGGCGTTAGATCCTGAAAAATTATCACTATATGGCACAACAGGTACAGGCAACTCAGCAGAAGTAATGTCAATTGTAGTAGATATAATGCGTGAATTCTTACAAGACTACGGTGATAATGTACAACAAATTATATTTGATGCAAAAGAAAACAGTCGCATAGGATTATACACAAGAATGGTAAACCGTTTAATACCCAATTGGAAATTAGAACAAGACTATAATCCAGAATTAGGGTTAAGATTTATATTATCTAATCCAAAACAAAATTAACCTAAATGCTAGCATATGTCATCTCTTAGTAATATAATTACAAATACAGGAGATCGCATGATTATAGGAGTAACTGGATTAATTGGAAGCGGCAAAGATACTATTGCCGACTATCTAGTAACAAATCACAAGTTTAAACGTATTAGTTTTGCATCAAGTTTAAAGGATGCAGTAGCAAATGTTTTTGGCTGGGAACGTGAAATGCTTGAGGGTACAACTAAAAGTAGCCGTAAATGGCGTGAACAAGTTGATCCCTGGTGGAGTGTCCGATTAGGCATTCCTGAACTCACTCCTCGCTGGGTCTTACAACAATGGGGCACAGAAGTTTGTCGTGCTAACTTCCATGATGATATCTGGGTAGCAAGCGTAGAGAACAAATTGCGACAAACAAAAGATGATATCGTTATTACTGATTGTAGATTTCTCAATGAAGTTAATGCTATTAAAAATGCAGGTGGAATTACACTAAGAGCTAATCGAGGACCTGAACCTGAATGGTATGATGCGGCAAAAGCATATAATCGGGGACCTGATGGTAATAGTCTTTGGGCACTGAGTAAAGCTAAATTAGACAAAGCTAAGATTCATGCTAGTGAATATTCTAGTGTAGGATTAAATTATGATTACCAGATTGATAATAATGGGTCAATTGATGACTTACATACCAGGATTAGTCAACTTCTAGATCTCCACGACGCCAAGGAACGTCTTTCCGCTTAACTACTTCAATACAGTTAAGACATACTGTTCTTAAATTATTAAAGGTAGTATGTTCTAAGTTACCGTCAATATGAAACACTGTCATTTGACTAGGGTATAAACTTTTAAAGCCACATAAATCACATGTGGCTTTTTTCTTGTATCCAGCTTTTTGCCAACTGGGTTCTCTTGGCTTAAGTTTATTTTTCTTACGACCACATTCATCACACATGCTACGATAATGTGTGACACCGTCACGTTTGTAATTTACGGCAGTATTGTTCTTACCGCAGGTCTTGCATATTGGTCTCATACTATATTTAGCTAGGAACCTTCGAAGGTACGCTAATTGACCGTTTTTTATTATTATTGCTAAATATTAATACGACTAGGGCGTTAACCCTCACAATCATAACATAAAGGAAATTCAAAATGGCATTAGTATCACCAGGAGTGCAAGTAACAATCATTGACCAAAGTCAGTATTTACCAGCCGCTTCCAATTCAGTACCCTTATTATTAGTGGCAACAGCTACAAACAAATTAAATGCTGCCGGAACAGCAGTGGCAGCAGGAACAACACCGGCTAATGCAGGCAAGTTATACCAGATTACAAGTCAACGTGATTTGACTACATTATTTGGTAATCCTTTCTTCTATAAAACAACAGGTGGAACACCAATTCATGGTTACGAATTAAACGAATATGGTTTGTTAGCTGCTTACTCATTAATGGGTATATCAAATCGTTGCTATGTTCTACGTGCAAATATTGACTTAGGTAGCTTAGTTGGTACATTGGTTCGTCCTAAGGGTGATCCAGCAGATGGTACATATTGGTTAAATACAACTAGTTCAGCATGGGGTATATATGGCTTTAATGCGGCAACGGGCAGATTTACAAATACCGGACCTATTGTAATTACAGAAACAGAATTGCTAGACCCTGCTGGTTTTCCAATAACTAGTTTAGGTAATATCGGTAATTATGCAATCAATTCATTGTATAGAACAGGTACTAATCCAATTGAAGAAGGTCAGTACTGGTATAAAGCTCCAAGTAATGTATGGGTACGATTAGGTTCTGCTGATTGGAAAAAATCAATTCCGGCAGTAACTTCAGCAGTACCGTTAAATTCATTAGTGAATGGTATTTTTACAATTACATATACAATTAACAATGTGGTTGCATTTACTGCTACGGTAGATATTGGATCAGGAACTACAGTAACTGATGTTGCAGATATTATCAATGGTTTAGGTATTGGATATTTAAGTGCTAACATAGTTCAAGGGCGTTTGTGCATTTATTCTAGTAGTCCAGAATCATTTACTAAGTTAACTTTTGCAGCCGATGCATCTTCTCCTAACATATTAGATTCAGATTATTTAGGAATTGACTCAACCCTATATTACTGGCAACCAGCAGTTCAATACGGTACATCTAGTCAAATGCCATTATGGACAGCTAGACAAGATACACCAAGACCAACAGGTAGTGTATGGATTAAAACAAGTTCAGCTGGTGCAGGTGTTAACTTAGTATTGTCTCAATATAGCAGAACATCAGCCGCTTTTCTTTCTAAGCAACTAACTGTTTTTAATTCAATTGATGAAGCTAATTATAAATTGGATTCAACTGGTGGCAAAAATATTGCCGCCGGAACATTGATTGGTGATTTTGGATATGAAGCGGTGTCTCCTGGAAGTCCTATGTACTTCTATGAGAGAGCATTTGCAGGTACTACAATTGTTACTGGCACAACACCAAATCCAGTATTTGCTCAAGGTGCTAGTTTTATTGTTGGTGTTACTGTCCCTAATTCAATTAATGGTTCTAGTATATATACAGTTACATTACCCGCATCAGGTACACCCGGACCAAACGAATTTGTTACTGCATGGACACAACAAAATATCCCTTATACTACTGCTAAGGTAGTAAGTGGATATATTCAATTAGAACATACTGCAGGTGGTGAAATTTTAATGGGTCTGTCTGGTAATACTACTAATCCAGCAGTATTAAACACAGCAGGATTTCAACCAGGAGTAAATCCTAAAGTTATCAGGGGAACTGTTGCTGGAGGAAATGCCCCAGCTGCTGCTCAGTATACATCTAACAATTCTGGCTCGGGCGCATCATTCAATATTACTGCAATTGGTAATTATTACAATGTAAACAGTGTTGTTTCCGGCGGTACAGGTTATGGTATCGGCGATACTATTACAATCAGGGGAAGTAGTTTATTTGGTACTAATGGTACACATGATTTAATAGTTAAAGTTATGGAATTAGTTCCAACTACTACAACAATTCAATCTGTAGCATATGTATCAGGTGCGCCTAACATGGGTTACTTGTATCAATTAACCAATTGGAGAAGAATCACTTATACTGCAAATGAAGGTGCTCCTTATGCAAATCCCCCAAATAATACTAATTGGTACTATAGTGCAGTTGACCAAGTTGATGTCATGGTTCAACGTAATGGTGTATGGAGAGGTTATAGAAATGTAGCATATGAAAGTACAGGTCAGCCTGTATCTGCTGGCAATCCATCACCCAACACAACCGATGTAAATGGTGTAATTATTGCAACAGATGCCCCAGAAACACAAAGCAATGGCTTAACAGCATTAGCTTATGGTGATTTGTGGTTAGATAGCAATGATTTAGAAAACTATCCAGCATTGTATCGTTGGCAACGAGTTGAAGGTGTTGATAAATGGGTAGCTATTGATAACACAGACCAAACAAGTTCAGCAGGTATACTATTTGCTGACGCACGGTGGGCACCAAACGGCACAACAGATCCAGTAAATGATCCTATCCCAACAACTAAGAGTTTATTAACAAGTAATTACTTAGATTTAGATGCACCGTTAGCAACAACATACCCACAAGGTATGTTATTATTCAATACACGCCGTTCAAGCTATAATGTAAAAACATTTAAGAAAGATTGGTTCACTGCAGCCAAATATCCCGATACAGTTTTACCTGTAATTAATAATGCATGGGTAAGCGTAAGCGGATTGAAGGCAGACGGGTCAGCATACATGGGTCGTAAGGCACAGCGTAATCTAATCGTTCAGGCTATGAAGGCAGCTATCGGTACTAACATGGCAGTGCGTGAAGAAGATACATTCTTGAATTTAATCGCAGCTCCTGGATATCCAGAATTACAACCTGATATGGTTGAATTAAGTAATGAAAGAAACAATACTGCATTCGTTATTGGTGATACACCAATGCGTTTACCAGACTCTGCTACTGAAATTACAGCATGGGCTAACAACACCAAGAATGCAACTGCTACCGGTGAAGATGGCTTGGTAGGACGCAGTGAGTACATGGGCATATTCTACCCAAGTGGAATTGCTACAGATTTGACAGGTGCACAAGCAGTTGTTCCAGCAAGTCATATGATTCTACGTACAATTCTACGCAGTGATACAATCTCTTATCCTTGGTTAGCTCCAGCAGGCACACGTAGAGGTACAATTGATAATTGTACTAATATTGGTTACATTGATGCGGCTAGTGGTGAGTTCCAAGTAGTTAAAAATCGTAACAGTATCCGTGATGTATTGTACACTAATCAGATTAACCCAATGGCATTCTTCACAGGTGTTGGTTTACTAAATTATGGTAACAAAACAAGTAAAGATACAATGAGTGCATTGGATCGTATTAACGTAGCTAGATTGATATGTTATATCCGTGAACGTCTACAAGTTGTTGCTCGTCCGTTTGTATTTGAACCAAACGATGCACTAACACGTAGTCAAATACAAGGTGTTGTACAAACATTGTTTATTGACTTAATTGCAAAACGTGGTTTATATGACTTCTTAGTTGTATGTGATGACAGTAATAATACTGCTGACCGTATTGACCGTAACGAATTGTATATTGATATTGCAATCGAACCAGTCAAGGCAGCAGAATTTATTTACATTCCAGTTCGTATTTTGAATACTGGTGGAATCGCTAAATTAAAATAAGATAAATATATTTAAGGAGACATAAACATGGCATCAGTATCAGCGGCATTATTTAACATGACAGTGGGGGCAGACAATGCGCCGAGCGCCCAGGGTCTGTTGATGCCCAAATTACAATATCGCTTCAGAGTATTGTTTGATGGATTTGGATTAGGTGGTGCAACATCAGAATTAACAAAACAGGTTATTGATGTTGCTAGACCTCAAGTTCAGTTCCAAGAAGTAACAATCCCAATCTACAACTCAACATTGTATTTGGCTGGTAAACATACTTGGCAAACGACTACAATCAATTTACGTGATGATGCTCAAGGCAACGTTGCTAAGTTAGTTGGACAACAATTACAGAAACAAATGGACTTTGTTAATCAAGCAAGTGCAGGCAGCGGACAAGACTATAAGTTCACAGTTCGTTATCAAGTACTTGATGGTAACAACGGTGCAAGTGCTCCTGGTGTATTAGAAACATGGGAACTATATGGATGTTTCTTACAGACAGTTAACTACAACACATTAAACTATGCAACAAACGAAGCGGTAACTATTGCTCTAACAGTTCGCTTTGATAACGCAATTCAATCTCCAGTTGATTCATCTGGTGTTGGTATTACTGTTGGTAGAGGTGTTGGAACATCAGTTACTGGTTTTGGTACTTAATACTTAATCACATCAAATGGCTGGTCTTTTTGAGCAAATCATAGGAGAATCCCCTAGTAGTTTCGTTAACGGAATTTCTAAGGGATTTTTCAGTACTGACTATCAGCGTGATTACCAACACGCATCAAAAACATTCAGAACAGCAGGGTATGCAAACAGTCCTAAATTCAAATTTCTCTTCCATGTATACTTTGATATAAACCCTCAATTGAATGCTACTAAAATTCCTTATGGATTAACAGTAAAAACAGTTGATTTACCTAGTTATACTTTTGATACGCATGTAATGAATCAATACAACCGCAAGCGTGTAGTACAAACTAAAATTAAATATAGTGATATCAATATAACATTCCATGATGACAACGCTAACACAGTGCGTAACTTATGGTACAATTACTACACTTATAACTATAAAGATCCTGGCAATTTTACGACTGATGGTAAGACTAAGACTAGTCAAAATAATCCTAAATTAAATCAAGAACGAAATATTTATAAAAAATTAGATACAGCTAATGAAGGTATTTCTTGGGGATATGATGGTAGCCGCAGTGAAAACGGAGACGGCTTTAAACAAGATTTCTTTAATGTAATTAATATTTATGGATTTAATCAAAATAGTTTTGTTTGCTATCAATTAATTAATCCTATTATTACAAGTTTTAAACATGATAATTATGACTATAGTCAAGCTAATGGCACAATGACCAATACAATGACTATTGCATATGAGTCAGTGAAATATTACGAAGGTGGTATTGATGGTAAGGCATTACTATCTGGTGGAGGTGGTGGCAATGCTACTACTGATGACTTTGTTACTGGTGGCGGATACGATAAAACAGCAAGCCCATTAGGTACAGCAACTTCTTCAAGCATCATGGGTCCTAATGGTTTATTAGATAGTGCCGGCGGTGTTCTATCAGATATACAAAATGGTAATTATTTGGGTGCATTAAAAAAAGCAGGTGGCATAGCGCAAACATTCAATAGTAAATCCGGTATTGTTAATGCTATTAAGAGTGACGTAAAAGGGTTTGTTGCACCCGCATTAACTCAACAAGCGCAAAACGGTGCTAAGGTAATATTTCCCTCGGGAAAAAATAGTACAAACAACTCATCAAAGTAATTTAACATTATGGCAAATACAGTAGATTCAGCTAGTAAAACAATCAAAACATTTGATGAAGTATATAATGATTCATTGAATATTAACGGTGCCGAGTATGATATTGTGTATAGTTATTTTAAAACTATATCTACTACAAGTATAATTGCAAGTAATTTTACTTTATATTTGTTTAGAATTTCTGCCGCAACAGGAATATCAGTAATTGAATTGTTAGATAACTTCAGAGGTAAGCCTACATTCGCAGTTACAGGTGAAATGGCATATTATCTTAACACAATGAAGTCTAATACTACATTGTATGGTATTACTCAGTTACCAACTCCTAATCAACCTGTTCAACGCAACATAGTGATATGAGCAAATTTGCCCAAGGTATCTTTGAAGTAAGAAACCCTGAAAAGTATTTGGGTAACGGCAAACCTAGATACAGATCGGGTTGGGAAATGACATTTATGATGTTCTGTGATAACAATAAGAGTGTTATTAAATGGGCAAGTGAGTCAATCAGAATACCATATCGTCATCCATTCACAGGAAAAGTAACTACGTACATTCCTGATTTCTTTATTGTATATCAAAACAAATACGGTAAGACGATAGCAGAAGTAGTTGAAATCAAACCTAAGAAACAAAGTCTTATTGAAAGCAAAGTAGCAAGCGCAAGAGATAAGATGGTAGTTGCAATTAATCATTCTAAGTGGCAAGCGGCAAACGCATACTGTAAAGCACAAGGGTTTAGCTTTAGAGTAATTACCGAAAATGACTTGTTTTTCAACGGCAAAAACAAGTAATAAATACTGCTATATGGAAGCAGTATGACCAAAAAATTAACAGAACTATTTGAATTAGCGGAAGATGCTTCCTCAGTAAACGAGGAGTTGATACAGCATGCCGAGATGGATATCATCACAACAGAAGCATACGACACATTATCTAAGATTGAAAATGCACTACCTCAAGTACGTGGATTAGAAGCTAGTGACAATGAGATGGATGAGTTAGCTAAAACAGCCACAGCCAGCTACAAAGACTTGATGGATTTAGGTATGCAAGTAGATAGTCGTTTTGCAGCCGAAATATTCAATAGTGCCAGCAGTATGCTAGGACATGCTATTACTGCTAAGACCGCTAAGATTAATAAAAAGTTGAAAATGCTTGATTTACAGCTAAAGAAAGCACAATTAGACCACAAGATAACTAGCAAAACTGAAGAAATTGAGTCTACTCCGTTAGGAGAAGGCAACTTAGTAGATAGAAATGAACTACTAAAGTCTATCCTAGCTAATAATAAAAAAACGTAAAAAAGATAAATATTACATAGGAAAACATAATATGAAAAGCCTTCGCTCTTATCTAATGGAAAGTGTACGTACATACCGTTACACTATCAAAATCGCCGGTGATGTGGACAAAAACTTTATCGAAATGTTTAAGTATAACTTGAACAAATTTGATCCTGTCTCAGTCAGTGACCCAAAATCTACACCAATAACTAAAGACCCATTTGGATTCCCTGACTTGCACAATGAGGCAGTACACATCATTAAAGCAGAATTCAAGTATCCAGCTACTGAGCCAATGATTCAACAAATCGCTCAATTGTTAGGTAAGAATATCAATACAGTTAGAGTTATAACTACTGACTTCAATGACAGTATCAATGCAGAAAATGACAAGTATGCAAATCAAATGAGTGATGATAAGAAAGCTCTACTAGACAAACCTGAACTAGAAGATAACGGCAAAGAAGCAAGCAAAGAATATGCAAATCAGTACTTAGATAAAGTACTTCCAAAGAAACCAAGTGTAGACATTCCTTACTCTGGTAAGAAAACAGCAACAATCAAGAACACATCAAAAGACGGAATTCAAACAAAGAGTCCAATGTCTAACATGAAACGTCCACCAAAGCCATCTACTGGAGCTAATAAATGATCGATTTTAATACAAGCCAATTGACTTGGATAGTAATAGGTGCATGTAGTCTAGGTGGTACAGGTTATCTTACCGTCAATTCTAACATGTCAGCCATTGATAAAAAAGTTGAAATTAATAGTACTAAAATGGACAACGTGTCTGAAAAGGTAGCAGAACTACAATCACAATTACAACGTATTGAAAACAAGCTAGATAAAAGAAAATGAACATAAAAGAAATCATAGTCAGTGAATCTAAATCTCGTCCCACTACTGAAGGTTGGGGGGATGATATAGTTGATTATGGAAAAAATGTTGCTTCTGCCGTTGGTGATGTAGCCACGAGAGCAGGTAAAGCCGCAATTGATCCTGAAACATATAAACAAGCCGGTCGTGATATTGCAGCCGGTGCTAAATTTGCAGTAAACAATCCAGGACAAGCGGCTTACAATACCGCACAAGCAGTGGATGATGCAGTAAGAGCAGGCACCAATACATTGACATTTGGATATGCTGATAAACTTGACGCAAAAATGAAATCAATGATGGGTAGTAACAACTATGATGACGAATTAAAAAACACATATGCCGCATCTGCTGACGCATTAGACCGTAGTCCGATTGCAAGTAAAGTAGGAGAAATAGGTTCTTATTTTGCACCACTTAGTGTATTCAATGCAGGAATGAAAGGTGCTAACTTAATCTCTAAAGGATTATCTAAAGTTGTACCATCAGCAGTTGCAACAAATAAGGCAGGTAAAGTTGCAGGTAAAGTTGTAAAAGGTACAGGAGCTATAGGAGGTGGCATAGCCGCAGATAAGGCAGCAGCCGCAGGTGCAAAAAAAGTAGACCCTAACAATCCTTATGTAGATGAAGGTAAATTTGATAAAGGTGCAAATGTTCTTGCACGTGATTTAGAGGGCGGCAGTGGCGGATTCGGTGGTAAAGCCGCAGGTACTACTTCTTTGTCGAACAAATTACGTTCAGCTTCAACACCCACACCCGGTTCATTAAAGCCACCAAAAATGTCTGGAGGTCAAGGACCAACAAGCTCTATCCCTACTAAAAAACCGACACCGACACCGACACCGACACCTAAGCCAAAGACTACAGATACACAACCAAAGACTTCAGCAACAGATGCTGAACAACGTTTAGCAAAAGTAGAAAAAACTGTAGGTGACATTGATAAAACAGTAAACCCTAGTATTGGTAGAAGAGTAGGTAATTGGGCGGGAAGAACAGCAGGCAATCTGGCGGTAGGTGGCGCACTAACTTACGCTGCTATTAAAGGTGCTGAAAAATATGCTTTTTCTCCTGACGATTCAGGCCCACATACAAAAAAATATAATGATAGTGATTCTGCTAAGAAATGGGATGCTGCCTATAAAGCAAAACAAGATGCAGAAAAACCAGCAGAAAAACCAACAGAAAATCCAAACAGCAAACCGCAAAATACAGATACTGACAACGGCAGTATGTTTAGTAAAGATACATTTAAAGAAAGCTCTACCGAATTGGAAAGAGTTAAATACTTAATGGGATATAGGAATTAAAATGAAAATTAATGAATTAAAAAACTTGGATGAGGCTCTTCCAGTAAATCCAGCAGGCTTAGAAAAGATTGGTATTAAGCCAAATGTTGCAACAAGTATTGCAGGAAAAGAAGTAAAAACTTTGTCTCAAGCAGACAAGTTAAGAGCGGCATCTGCTAATCCAAATGTACCAAAGCCAGGACAAAGTAAAGAAGCCCAAGATTTTATAAAACAACAGGCTGACTTAAAAGCTCAAAATGCCGCAGCCGCGGCAAAGGGTAATGCACCAAGAGGTGCAGAGCCAAGATTTACTCAGGCACCTCCGCCGAAAAAAGGTGTGTCAACTGGTACAAAAGTAGCCGGTGGTACTGTTGCAGCCGCAGGTCTTACAGCCGGTGGGTTAGCATTGAAGCCATCTGCTGATAAAACAAGTCCAGCAACAACTACTCCTGGCAATAAACTAACACCAGCCGAAATCGAAAGACGTAATTCAGAAATTCTAGGTGGTAAAGATATAGATTCATCTGGCAACACAGTTACTAAACCAAACACTAATCCAGCAACAACTACTACAGGAAATAAACCACAGCAAAACTTAGGCTACAAAGGTAATCAAGGTGCTCAATCATTGATGGCATTGAACCCAGATAAAATTAAAAACGTTAATCAAATTAAAGCAGGTGACAGTATTGATTTAGGTGGCGGCAATATGTATAAGATACAAAAAGGCGACACACTAGACAAAATTGCACAAAGAATGACACGACCATCAGGTCAACCTAGAGCAGAATTAGACAAACCAGATTCAGTACTACCTAGAGAATTAGAAAAACCACCAGCTCCGGCTCCAGAACCAGTAAAACCAGAACCGGTAGCACCACCTGTAACTTCAATGGATGATAGTGACGATGCAAGAGCAAATGCTTTTGTTGATCCAGCAGGACAAAACGCAGTAAATCAAACAAATACCAATATTCTTCAAGCAATAACAAAACCTCCTGAACCAACTCAGGCTGCAACTACTACCCCTGCTCCAGAACCAGTTAAAGGTACTCCAGAAAATCCGTATGACAAAGGTCCTGAAGTTAAGAATGCTTCAGGTGAAACATGGAAAGACCGTGAAGGTAATGCTATCAGAACACGTAGCGATGCTGAGATTGGTGATACTGATAGATTTGGTAAAGTAACTCCTGGTAGCTATGATAAGAATAGAGCACAGGGTGAAAAGAATTTACAAGGTCTTAAGAACTTCTTTGGCATCAAAGAAGAATTAAACAGAATAAGGGAACTTTCAGGTATGTCTCAACTAACAGAAGCACCGGTATCTCAAACGGCACCAACAACTGCTACTAATGCATCATCACTAAGAGCAATGCAAAATCAAGCAGGGACACAAAAAGGAACTACTGGACCAGCAGCTCCAGTAGGTCAACCAGCTGGCGCAGGATCAGCTAAAGTTACTCCGCAAGTAGCACCTGCTCAATCAGCAATGAATCAAGTAAAACCACCGGCAGCGACTCCGGCAGTAACATCTGCTGGTGCATCAGGTCCTCCCGGATCATTTCAACGTGGTGCTGGTATACAAGCCGCTACTGTTGGTGGCGGAAGAGGCAATGCACAAGCAGAATTAGCGGCAAGACGTGCGGCACCCACACAGACTGCAACAACAACCCCGCCCAACATGGGAGCAGCAATGGCAGCGGCAGGTGGCACATCTGCAAAACAACCTCCATCAGCAGGCGGCGGAAGAGGATTTGTTAATCCAACAATGCCAAAGACACAGGCAGCAACAACAGCACCGGCGGCTAAACCTCAACCACAAGGTCCAGCAGTAGGTAGTCAAGCACAAACAGCAGGCGGTGCAAATGAATTAGCTAAGACAGGCATCATGGGCGGACAACCTGCACCAACAGCAGCTCCAGCTAATCCAGGAACTCAGTCAGCAGGTATTGGATTCAATCAAGGTAATTTAGGAACAAGAGCACCGGCAGAAACTCCGTCAGCATTTAATCAAGGAGCTTTAGGAACAAGAGCACCTGCGACACAACCAACATCAGGTAGCCCAATGGCAGGTGTCAATGCTGGTTCAGGTACTGCTAACAATACTACAATGGCACCACAACAAGCACCTGCTCAATCAGCAATGAATCAATCAAGCAATACACAAGCCGCAACAACATCAGGTAGTCCAATGGCAGGTGTCAGTAATGCATCTTCATTAAGAACAGCACAAAATAATGCAGGTTCACAGACAGGAACAACTGCAGGACCAGCCGGCTCAGGTAGCCCAATGGCAGGAGTTAAATCACCTGCCCCAACAACTTCGGGCGATGCTGACATGGCAGAATTTCAACGTGATAAAGCAGATATGCTTGGTAAAGGTGTACAACCAAATCAAGGTGGACCTGAAACTCAGGCAACACGTGACTTTGAAGAATCAATTATGAGAGAATCAACTATGGAACTAAATCAACTAAGAAAATTTTCAGGTCTACCTGAACTAACAGAATCAGAAGTTACTGTACACAAAGGTACTTATGGTAACAGCTATGGCAAAGAAGATGTTCGTGACCAATATGGACATAAGATTGGCAAAGTTGATAAAGGCTCAGAAGCTAAAAAAGACGCGCCAAAACGTGGTCGTGGTCGCCCAACAAAAGGTGATAAAGACGAACACGGTAATGATACCAAGTTTGATACATCAGGCTTACAAGGCATGTTAGGTGGCAAACCAAAAGGTGAAGTTGGTAAGAAGTCTGTTAAGCATAGTCTAAAAGATTGGATGGAAGTAGTTTCTGATAACATGATTAATGAATCAGAAATTGATGGTGACAAAGAAGAGCCAATGAAAAAAGCCATTGGCGACAAGTGGAAGCCAGCTAAAACCTCCAACGCATTCACGCAGACAGCACCTTATCCGTCCTTCAAGAAAAAGAATCCAGTTGCTAAGAAAGTTAAAGAGACAAAAGATTTACCGGGCGACCAAGATGACTTAGATGTTGCACCACCAAAAGGTAAATTAACTAGTGCTGACTTCAAAGCATTAGGTGACAAGAAGAAAGTTTCTGAAGCACGTGTAATGGAAGAAAGCGAATATACTTACGAGAAAATTGGTAAAATTTTAGCGCAAGAAAATCCTACATTGGCTTCTGACTCTGATGAATTTGCTAATGCAGTATATCACGAAATGATTCAAATGGGCATGACACCTAAGTCTGCACATTACAAATTAAACCATGATCCAGATTTCTTAGGTGAAGTTGTTACAGCTTATCACCATTATTTAGGTCAAGGTACAGTTGATGAAGCTAAAACTAATACAAACGGAATGGGGCAAACTCCACCTTATATGCCTCCTAAGAAGCCAGAAAATGGTATGGGTAGTATTGTGCAAGGTACATGGCAATCTAATCCAAGAGGAACAGTTAAGGCACCAAGCGGAGATCCAGAAGGTGTTAAAGAAGCAGGTAGTTTCATTAGAAACTTAGCAAGCTCACGTAGAGCATTTGAAGGAAAAAATATGAAAGACCTACAATTAGAAAGCTGGGACAAAGAATTGGATTCATTATTGAATGAGAATCTTACAATCAGCACAACAATTGATGACCAAGGTCATGACAGTGTTAATGTAAGTGCTACTGAAGGTAATGCACACGAAATCATTGAACTATTGCGTAACGCAGGTTTAGGTGGTTTAGGTGGTGCTAAACAAGAACACGGTCAAGAAGTTAACAACTATGGTCTTCCAATGTCAGGTGATGAACATCAAGGCCCAGAAGCACAATTAATTGCAGTTGGTGACCCTCACGCACATGATTCAATGGGTGATGAAGGCGGCGATGACATGATGGCGTTGATTAAGAAAATGACTGGCATTGAAGATAGTGGTGAAGAACATAACCACGAAGAACATGAAGGTGAATGCGAAACATGCGGAGAGAGTCCATGTGCATGTGACGATGAACCTGAAAAAGTAGATGAAGCTGGTGTGGAAGAAGGTAACGAATTCAGTGGAAACCGTGCTGAGGCTGTAAAAAATCACCAAAGCAGTTTTGAAGTAGACGGTAAAGAATATCCAGTTCAAGAAGCTAATGATGGTAACTTAGCAAATAATGCTAAACCGTATGATGAAGTCACTCAAGGTGATGTAGTATCCGGACGTCTAGGACAAGACGAACAAGGTGGCAAAGAAGAAGTCGATGAAGGACAAGAAACTTGTAATGAATGCGGTTACCCAATGGAATCATGTGGATGTGACTACGAAGAAGTAAATGAAAGCGCAGCCTCTCAATACGATTCAGAGACACAGGAAAGAATCAAAGCAGCCACTCCAAAACAATTGAGTCAGATGGCTTATGAATTTGGCGGCGATCCTTCTCATTATGAACACGAACTAAAAATGCTTCAGCAGGCTAAAGCCGAGTTGTCAAGACAATTAGAAGAATATGCTAATGATGCTGATGATACAGCAGACCAAGACTTAGAATTTATGATGAGAACACTAAGTGGCGGTGGTGGCATGGGCGAAAAACGCAGTCAATCTACAGCTCCAATCATTAAAATTGTTACAGCAGAAGGTACACTAATGAAAGATAGCACCGATTTGTTGTCTGATTTTAGAAAACTAAGCGGAATCTAAGTAATTCACGCATTTAATAGCCCGATGTTCTCGGGCTATTTTTTTGGTTGTAAAAACGATAAATACACTATAGGGCACAATTATGGCACAAGAAAATATCAACGTAGGCGCATATCCAAACGATCCGGCAGCGGATCCAGTTAGAATTGCGTTTTTAAAATCTCAAAACAATTTTGCAGAACTGTATGAAACTACATTTGCTTCGGGTGTAGTTAGAATCGTAGGCGGTGCTGGTATAATACCGTCATCAGAAACTGGTATAATAACACTAAGAGCAAGTATTGCTAAAGTAACAATTAATACTGATGACAATATTTTAGTTGGTATTGGAACTGCTACTGGAAATGCGGCTACAGCAAATAGCAGTAACAACATCTTCTCCCTTAAGATTGCAAATACATTAAGTACTTCTAACATTGTAGCTGCCAATTTGACAGGAACAATTAGAACAGCCGCACAGCCTATAATTACTAGTGTAGGCACATTAGCTAATTTGACATTAAATGTTAGCGGCGTTGGATTAACTACCCCTAGAGTAACTGCTAATACTATAGTAGCCAATACTATTACTTCTCCTAATATATCAGCTACTGGCGGAAATACACAAATTTTATTTAATAACAATTCATTAGTGGGCGCTAGTTCTAATCTTACATTTAATGGAACGTTATTAACGGTCCTAGGAAATATTCAGACAACTAATGCCACCTTAGGTAATTTAGCAACTTCTAATTATTTTGCAGGTACATTAACAACAGCCGCACAACCAAACATCACAAGTACAGGTACGTTAACAAGTTTAGCAGTTACTGGTAATATTACTTCAGGTAATGCAAGATTGGGTAATTTAGTTACTGCTAATTTCTTCAACGGTGATGGGTATTTATTAAGTAATATAAGTGGAACTAATATTACAGGTGAATCAGCTAATGCAAATTATAGCACATATAGTGGAACAGCAGCCTTAGCAAATGTTGCTACTGTTGCATTGACGGTTACACAAAATGCCCAGCCAAACATCACAAGTACAGGTACATTAACAAGTTTAACAGTATCGGGTGTGTTGTCCGGTAACGTAATCACTGCTGACGGTGATATCACATCTGATACTAATATCAATGCGAATAACTTTTCAGTAATTAATAATATAACAGGTGCTAAAAATATAAGTACAGGTAATATTACTGCAACACAATTTATTGGTGGAGGTGGTAATTTAAATAATTTACGTGGTGGAAATGTTGTTGGTAATGTCACTTCTGCAAATGTTAGTTATTTTGCAAATATTCCAGCAAGTGCTAGCACAGGTGCATATTTCTTAGCGATGACTTCAACAGTAACTGGTAACGTAAGATTATTTACTAATAGTAGTTTTGGATTTAATGCTGATACAGGTACATTGAATTCAAATAATTTTGTAGCATTAAGTGCAGTCAATGCATCTACTTTATCAATTACTGCTGATGCAAGTGTTGGTAATTTAGTAACTAATGGAACAATAAATGCAACAGGAAGTTTAGTTGCAGGTAGTTTACGTTCAACCAGTAGTCTTACTGTATCTGGATTATCAGTAACATCGGGATTAAATTCTACAGCAGATATTACAACACCTACCAATGTCATTGCTGGTGGAGTTATAGGCACGGGATATGTTAGAACACCGTTATTAACTACCGGTACAGTTTCCGGCACTGGAACTATCACTGGTAACTGGGGATTAAGTGATGGTTCTAGATTGACTGCTACATTTGCCGACTTAGCAGAAATATATGCCGGTGACAAATATATCGAACCTGGCACGGTAGTTGACTTTGACGGTAATAATGAAGTGATGGAATCGTATAGAATCATGTCAAGTAAGGTTGCTGGCGTAGTTTCAACTGATCCTGCATATGTATTAAACTCAGCAATGGTGTGCGAGTTCCCTACAATGGTTGCATTACAAGGTCGTGTACCATGTAAAGTAATTGGAAAAATAAATAAAGGTGATATGTTAATATCAGCCGGTGGCGGAAGAGCAAGAGCGGAAGAATCCCCTAAGATAGGTACTGTTATTGGTAAGAGTTTAGAAAACTTTGACGGCGCTATCGGCGTCATTGAAATAGCAATTGGAAGATTATAAAGGAAATATTATGATAACATTAGAAATTTTAAAGGCATTATGCCCAAAGACTAAAGAAACTGTATTGAAAAAATACGCAACAGCATTACACGAAGTTGCTGAGTACTATGACATGTATGATAACCACAAACGAGCAGCCGCATTCATAGCACAAACTGCACATGAGTCAGGTGGATTTAATTTTGTTAAAGAAAATCTAAACTACAGTGCAAAAGGTTTAATGGGTACATTTAAGAAGTATTTTAAAGACGAAGCAACAGCCAAAGCATATGAACGTCAGCCAGAAAAGATTGCTAACCGTGTTTATGCTAGTCGTATGGCTAATGGTGACGAGGCATCGGGTGATGGATATCGTTTCTGTGGTCGTGGATTGATTCAATTGACCGGTCGTGCTAACTATACAAAGTTTGCAGAAGATTTGGGTATTAGCATTGAAGAAACAGTTGCATACTTAGAGACACCTGAAGGTGCAGTATCTAGTGCAGGTTGGTTTTGGGACAACAACGATTTAAATAAGTTCTGTGACAATGATGATTTTGTAGGACTTACAAAACGCATCAACGGTGGTACTATTGGTATTGAAGATAGAAAACATCATTACGAACTAGCATTAAAACTATTAGGATAATTAATGGTACAGCCAATATGGGTTACAGCCGCAGGTTCATTAGGTACTTATTTACCAGGTAAGTACCTTCATGTCACTCTTTTTGCCAAACCACCTAATATAGGAACAGAGGTAAAATATAAATTATTAAACGGTAGTTTACCTAATGGAATTACATTAACTAGCAAGAACGAAGTTGGTATTGTTGATGGTACAGCAACATTAATACCAAATGATACTACCTATACTTTCACAGTCCGTGCTTATGATATGTTTGGTTCAGTTGCTGACCGTACCTTTTCTCTTAAAGTATTAGGATCATTGCAACCATCATTTACAACTAAGGCTGGTAACATTCTTACTATCAACGATAGTACTTGGGTAGAATTTCAATTACAATACACTCAGGCAGCTATTGCTAGTTCAACTAACATTACACTTGCTACAGGTATATTACCGCCTGGGTTAGAGATTACTAATCTAGGAGTAATTAAGGGTTATGCTAAACCTCCTATCACTGATATTCGCAATCCAACAACTAAAAAATATTCATTTACTGTTAAACTTGAAAATGATTTAGGTGTTGCATCTAGTACATATTCAATTACTGTTCTTAATCAAGAATTGAAAAAGGCAAAAAATACAAGAATACCGGCAATATTAAATAATCGTCCGTTGTCATTAATTATATCTGATACTGATAATAATTATGGATATTATGCACCTAACAACATAATACCCACAGTGACAAGCGGGTCTAATTTCAATTTTAAAGTTATTGGTTATGACTTTGAAAATGATCCTATCGATTATGAATTTATAGATTTGCCGCCCGGAGTTACTGGATATGCTACTACAGGTTGGATAAGCGGAGCCCCTACATTGGGAAGCACCGGTCTAAGTGACTATGATTTTAGTGTGCGTGTAAAAAAGAGAAACAAACCTGGCATTGTTAGTGATATAACTAAATTTAAATTAAGAGTAATAAGAAATATAAACCCCGTTATTAACTGGTCTAGTCCTGCTAATTTAGGGTCCATTAACAATAACACTATCAGTGATTTAAGTATAGTTGCAACTTCATCACATGCACTAAACTATAGGTTAATATCAGGAAGTTTACCACCTAACTTAATATTATTACAAACAGGAGAGTTGGCAGGCAAAGTAGCTAATCAACCTAAATCAACTTTGACTCCAGTTGGATCATTTAACACATTTACATTTGAAGTAGAAGCATATAGTAAGATATTCCCTGCATTGATAGGCAGAAGAACATTTACGTTAAAGGTAAATCAATACTATGAAGTGCCTACGGAAACAATGTATTTCAAAGCAACCCCTAATCTAAATGATAGAGCAATAATTAGAGACTTATTGAATAACAATACACTTATTCCGTATAATTATCTATATAGACCAGAAGATAATAATTTTGGTAAAGCAAATGATGTTAAGTTCGTACAAGTATATGGTATCGATTCAAGTACTATTGAAAAATATATTTCAGCCATAAATCAAAATCATTACTGGAGACAAATTATACTAGGTAATTTGAAAACTGCGGTAGCAAGAGATGATAATGGCAACATAGTATATGAAGTAGTATACAGTGAAATTATTGACGATTTAGTAAATAATGATGGTAAGAGTGTTGCCAAAGATATTACGTTACCTAAAGTAATTGATATTTCTGCTGGAGAAAACATTAGTAGTCGTGCTGACGTTTACACTAGTTATGAATTTGACCAAAACGCTAATAAATCATATTATGATAGTGTAGGAAGTAATTTAGTAAAGCATGTATATCCTGCAAGCTTTGATAACATGAGAAAGCAAATTTCAAGTGTACTATCAGAAAACTATGACAGCAAGTTGTTACCAAAATGGATGTCAAGTCAACAACTAAGTGGTAGCATTTTAGGATTTAAATCAGCATGGGTAATATGTTATACTAAGCCTGGGTATTCAGAAACGATTAAAAATAACATTAACAATAATTGGGGTTACAAACTCAATCAAATTTATTTCTTGATTGATCGTTATACTGTGGACAAGAGTTCTACGTTTGATTACAACGATTATCTATCTACTCCTAGTTGGGAGAATCTACCAAGTGCTACCCCTACTCCTGACCCAATTGATTCACGTGATTTTTATGTATTGTTTCCACGAAAAACAATTTTACCCAAGTAAATTGAATCATAAATACATTACGGAAATAAAACTATGAGCGCAATCAACACAAACGGCATTAAAACAAATTATCCAGTTCCCGGTATCAACAATGATAGTCAAGGATTCAGGGATAACTTTACTAGTATTAAGAATAATATTGACTCTGCGGGTACTGAGATAACTGACCTGCAAAATAAGGTTATTGTTAAATCAGCATTGAACGGAGCAACACTAAACAATGATATGGCTAATACATTGATTAGTAATGTATTGGTTAAGAGTTTTAGAGCAAGTACATTCAATTTAGGTAACAACGTTGCTACCTCTGGTTCTGATGTTAAATTAATTAATGTAAGTCAAGGTGATGTGCAATATGGCACAATAACCGGCAATACAACTATCAACTTTGGTGCATGGGCTCCAAGCGGTACACAAAGTAATGTTCAGTTAATATTGACTGTTGCTAATACTCAAGCTACTATTAAGTTTCCTGATACAACTATTGATAGTACAGGTAACATTATTGCTGGTATGGGATATAGTGCAAGAGCATTAGAAAATTATTCTAGCAACGGTAGCCCCGCAATTAGTACAGTTTATACAAACACTGTTTCTTTACCAAAAGATGCATTCCAAGTTAGTGGTGGTGTAGCAAAACTACAGTATATGATATCAACTGAGGATTGCGGTACTACATTAGAAATTCACCCAATCAATAGAAATCAAAAATCTAACCAAATCACCACGAGAACACCAATTAATACTGGAGCACAAGGTGATACAGCGGGTACAATATGCAGTGATGGTACAAATCTGTATCTATGTACTGGAAACTATGACGGTAGCACAGTTATTTGGAAAAAAATCACACTGGCTAGTATCTAAGTAAATAAGTTGATGAATAATCATATTACTCATCCGTTCTTAGATTTAAGCGACTTATCAAAAAAATCATCTGAAGATTTACAAACTGCTATTACCAGTTTGTATCAAAAGATGACCTTTGCTAGTCGTATGAACAATCAAAATATGGCTAACCAAATTCAAATGGTAATCAACAGCTATAACATTGAGTTAAAGAAGCGCATGGATGAGATGTATAAAAAACAAAACATCGACCAACAGATAAACATATCCAATGACAGCAAGAATTAATAGTGCATTTGCATTTACAACCGGCGTATATTTTAGTAACGAATTTATTTTAAATAACTATGAGATTGATGTAGACTTTAATGTTGAATCCGAAATCATACGTGAACAAAATATCGCACTAGAAAGAATTAAATACTTTTTAAATCACTGTTTACAAAATTCGATTTTTATTTGTGAAGATGAAGATGAAACAATACAAAAGTATTTGGATGCTGATTTAAAAGTGTGTACATTACCCGAAGAACCATATGACCAAATCATTGGTATTATGTTAATCTCTAAACTAAATTCAATAAATGAAGGTAGATTAGTTGTAACGGATATTACTATATCATCTAGTATGAGTGACGGTGTATGGTGTAAGCATTCAATAGAAGAAAACTTAGGACCATTTAATAAACCAGGATGGTGGAACGATTCTTCTACTAAGATTACTACAATATCCAAGAAGAACAAGTCTAAGAAGATTGTTAAATTAGTTAAGAACAACATAACTTGGGAAGAGTTGTATTTGAGTTGGGAAGAAACACCCATAAGTGCTATTACAATCGGCCCATCTAATGAAGTTATGTTTGCTAACTTTGACAACAAAACGGACAAATCATAGTTGACAATAGCTAGTTTATCTGTTACAATATCAAAATGTATACAGATGAATTCGGTCAGCAAATATTGTCACACGATGACATTTGCAATATCTATCTAACTGATCCAGAAGCACAATTAAAACGGGCACTGGTGGACAAGCCTGTTATATTCAATGAGTCATTAGAACTTATTAATAATACGGAATTTGTAGTCTATAAGAAACCTGAATTATCTGTAAAAGAATTTGACAATCAGAATCAAAGTAAATGGTTCATGCCAAAAGAATACTACGAGATGGACATTGCTAAGTTCATTCTTGACCAAACAAATGGATACGCTGAACTACAACGTGCTGGGCAAGAATTGATATTGTTCCAAGAACGTGAATTGTTTCCATTATTGTGTTATCTTAAATATTTGGTTGATACAATGAGAGCAAATAACGTAGTATGGGGTGTAGGACGAGGTAGCAGTATTGCTAGTTTTGTATTATTTCTATTAGGAGTACATCGGATAAATAGTTTATACTATGACTTGTCCATTGACGAGTTTTTAAAATAAGGAGTAAGAAAATGTCTAGAATAAGATCCGCAATCGGAAAAGAAATTGATATGTCAGCATTAGTTAGCAAGCATGAACACGTAAGAGCCGCAGGTAATATGGGTGTTAATGCACGTGGTGACATTATTGATAGCAAGAATGAAGTTATTATGGATAACAATCAACGTATAGGTGGGGTTTACAATAAAACCCTTGCTAGTAAAATGCATGGTACAACCATGAGTAATGCTGACCAAGAACAAGCAGAGATTAAACAATCAGATTTAGTTCCCGATGAGCCAATGTATGTTCCTCCGCCCGTAGAAGAAGAAGTAGATATTGTTACGCCAGAGGAAATGGAATTGTTAAATGATGATGAAGTAGCCGATGACTTTTCGGTTGATGACATTGTTAAAGTAGTTAGCCAAAAGCCTTGAAAACATTTAAACAATCACATATAATAAACACATGAATAAATTAGCATTTGAACCACATCAAGTTAAAGCAGTCAAACCTATTGGTAAAACAATTATTGTTACTGAAATGAGTTTTGAAACACGTATTACATCAAGTGGAATTATTATTCCCGGTGATGACGGTAAAAGTTCGGGTATTAGACCCCGTTGGGCACAGGTCTATGCTGTGGGCCCAGATCATAATGACGAAGAAATTCAAATTGGTAAATGGATTCTAGTTAGTCATGGTCGTTGGACTAGGGGCATTGATATTGAAGATGAAACTGGTAAGAAAACAATTCGCAAAGTTGACCCTAACGATATACTATTAGTTAGTGATGAACTTCCTAATGATGATACAATGAGTGATAAGGTGTATTAATATGAAATGGTTTGACAATTGGTTTTTAAAGAAATCTCGTTGGGCTTGGAGTGTTTCTCAAGAAGAAGATGAGGGACCTACTCTTATTATGACTGGTAGTAAAAGACAAAACACCGTTCGTGCTAATCCATCAAGACATGATTCTTCTGGTGAATTGGAAAGTCGTGGCACTTGTTTCAATCTATATTCTGCTAACGGCGGGCATGTAGTTGAATTGCGTCACTATGATGAAAAATCAGACAGAATGAAAAACTCATTACATATCGTACCCCATGACAAAGACCTAGGTGAATCACTTAACCACATTATCACATACGAAGCATTGAAGCGATGAAGAACAATCTCTGGGTAGAAAAGTATCGTCCCACAACAGTAGAAGAATATGTTTTTGTTGATGAACGACAAAAACAACAAGTAGAAGGCTGGATCAGTTCTGGTACTATCCCGCATCTGTTACTAAGCGGTGACCCCGGTACAGGCAAGACTACTCTTGCAAAAGTATTGATTCATCAATTGGACGTACAAGAGTATGATGTACTAGAAATTAATGCGAGTCGTGAAAACGGTATTGATAACATGCGTGATAAAATCAATGGGTTTGTACAAACAATGCCCTTTGGTAACTTTAAAGTCGTATTGTTAGACGAGGCAGATTATCTTACAGCGGCAGCACAAGCGGCATTGCGTAATGACATGGAAGCTTATGCAGGAACTGTTCGTTATATTCTAACTTGTAACTATCAACATAAGATTATCCCTGCACTTAAGAGTCGTTGTCACGAATTTCATATCACTAAAACTGATATGACAGAATTTACTGCACGTGCGGCAACTGTATTGGTCACTGAGAACGTTCAATTTGATTTGGACACACTGGACAGTTATGTTCGTGCTACATATCCTGACTTGCGTAAGTGTTTGAATCAAGTTCAAGTCAATAGCAGTACAGGAACATTGCTTCCTCCAGTCAGTATTGGTAATAGTGAAGATGAATTGTTGCTTGAAGCCACTAGTTTGTTTAAGACTGGTAAAGTCATTGAGGGTCGTCAACAACTAATGCAACATCTTGCATTATATCCAACACGTATTGAAGATACATATCGTTGGATGTACAATAACTTAGACTTGTGGGGCAAATCCCCAGAACAAAAAGACCAAGCAATCATTGTGATTCGTAATGGTTTAGTCAATCTATCAATGGTTGGCATTCCTGAAATTAGCTTGGCAGCAACATTAGCAGAACTAACAACATGAGATATCTATTAGTAACTTACGTAAAAAAAGCCGACGGCAAGATTGATGAGTTGGTTGGTATAGGTAAGAAAATTAAAAGAGCCGACCATCAAACAGTCAACATCATTATGGATTTTAAAGAACGTGTAGTTGATAAGTGTATTATTGACGGCAATCAGGTTGATACTGATTGGGATAAATTGTTTGCATATTACAAAGGTGTTTATCCTGCTATCGTTGATAGATTGTCCGAAGAGAATGGCTGGAGAGGGGAAGTACTCTCCCCCTCTGACTCAGATGACCAGGTTACTGATATAGACCCAAAATATGTTCAATAATTTTGTGTCGTTGAACGTCTTTCCGTTCAAACTTGCATAACTGCAAACCTGGTATCACCCCCTTCCCCAAACGATTTTGTAGGTCTAGTAGCCCGTTGTCGGCTGATTTTCTGTCGGCTTGTTCAATATCGCCAGTAACTACAATCTTACTGCCAATGCCGATTCTAGTCATAATCATTTTGAGTTGACTAGGTGTACAATTTTGAGCTTCATCTAATACTACGTAACTTCTTTTAAAGTTGCGACCTCTACAGAAAGCTAGTGGTGCAATTTCAATTACCTGTTCTTCCAGCATGTACGCAATTTCTTTTGCTGTGTAGTATTCACGTAATACATCAAGCAATGGACGAGTCCATGGCTCCATTTTTGCGTTCAAATCTCCTGGTAAAAACCCATGCTTTTCATCATCTACGCCCACTGCAGGACGTGTCAGAATAATCCGTTCACATTCTCCAGCTTTCATAGCCTTAATCGCCGCTTGCATAGCTAGATAAGTCTTACCAGTACCCGCAGGACCACTAACCACTACTATATCCGTTTTTGGATCTAGTAATGCTAAGATGTATTTTTCCTGATTGATTGATTTGGGTATTAGTTCTATATGCCTGTTAGTTGATTTAGGTTTTGACGAGTTAAAGTTGATTGTTTTTGATTCCTGTGTGTAGTATGTGTTTTCTTGTTTTTTAGAATATGACGTTCTAGCTTCTTGCTCCTGTCGGAGAGCACCAGTTTTTCTTTTGCTCAAGTTAAATTCTCCTATTGAAATGAGAGTTTGATGTCCTCTCACACTTATTTAAGACTTTTGGTAGTGCGTATAGTAGTCATGTATTTCTCACACATATTATGATAAATATTAGGCTAACCCCGGCATTTCTTAAATCAACATAATAAGTTTTTAAATGATAAATACTTTATTATGAAGTCACCAACAACCGATTTTTTCACAGATATTGATTATCCTAGTATTATTGACAGTATCAAGGGTATTTTCACCAGCGATGCTTCCTTATCCACATTACTAGACTTTGAACGAGTTATAGATGAAGCAGATATGTACGCTTTTCAGAACTGGGATTTGGGTGAATTAGTTGACGGTCCAAAGATTAAAAAATACACGGTGGCATGTATTTTTATGTACCCAGTCAAACTAATGCCCGACCCAAGAGCAGGCAAAAGAATTATCAAGTTGGGTTGCACAATTCACTTTAAAAAGACAAAAATTAAAGTACCTATCAAGATTGATAGCCCTGACGATTACAAAGCCGGAACACATTTCCCTAAGATGATTAAACGTGAAGTTTGGTTAGTTCGTATTGAGATTCCAAAACAGTTAATGAATGATATCCGAGAAGGTAGTATTGACTTAGCTGGTCAGAACATTGAGTTGGACGAGTTGGATGACGCATACGAAAAAGACTATGACAAAGAAGGTCAGGATCAAGAAGGTGATATGAGTCAACAAACATTGGGTGGTCAAGGTGTACCTCCCCCAGCACCAGGTGCAGTCCCGGGCGGACAACCTCTAGGAATGTAATATGAGAAAAGTACTTGTTGAAGGTTTAGACCACTTAGATTTTGAAAATCAAATTATTCCAACAGTATCAGTTGATGAATATGAAGCTAAATCCGGTGAGAACGATGAAATTATTACTTTTTCTTTTATAGTTAAAGGTAAAGCAATTGGTGAAGATTTATGTGATTGGATCATTAAGGGATATGATTACGTAAATGATTGTGAAGTCAGCGAAGGTGAGCTAATGGCTAATCGCTTTGTTGTGTTTGTAGAAACAAATCGTAGAAGCAAAGCACCAGAAAGATTATTAGAGATATTAGAAGATTTAGAAACATTGACTGGCTTATCAGTGGATCAATGGACAGTTAAAATCAATGGTAAAGAATACGAACCAGACTTAAACACATTAAAGCAAAACATGATTACCATACCATTAGAATATCGTGAACAACATGAAGATGGTGAAGAAGAAGTTGTTGATATGGCAGATATTGATGACGTTGATTTAAACGAAATGAGAAACATTGCTGGATTACCCAATGCAAATGTTTATAAAGAAAAAGATAGTTTATTAAAAGATTTTATTGCAAAGGCAGGATTATAAAATGGCAACATTATTAGCAAAAAAAGCAGATGGCTCTATGCCATTAGCAAAGACAGATGACCATCACGAAGCAATGGCAGCAGATCCAACAGTATCGGCATTCCCTGCAGGTAGCAGTTTTGGTAGTTTATCACCAGCTCCTGCTGCAGGTGGATTTGGTAGCTTTGGAAATGTAATTCCAGGCGCACAAGGTCCATCAGTGATGACACCCCCAACTAATCAAGGAAGTTCTAATATGGCAAGTACAGTAACAGTAACACAAAATCAAGCAGAGTCACTAAAGAGTGGTGGCGGTGCAATGAGCGAAGGTGGAGAATCCACTGTAGCATTAGACAAAGACGCAACAGATTGGATCAACAAAAAAATGCGACCTATGATGGGTTGGATTTATATGTTGACATGTACTTGTGACTTTGTAATTTTCCCAGTACTATGGTCTGTATTACAAGCAATGAGTCATGGTTCAGTAACAAGTCAATGGCAACCATTAACATTGCAAGGAGCAGGATTGTATCACATTGCAATGGGTGCAGTTCTAGGTATTGCCGCATACGGTCGTACAAAAGAAAAAGTAGCAGGAGTAGCATAAAAATGGCATTACTTACATATAACCCATACAGTTTAACAGATACAGAACTATTTGGATCAACTACTCAGGGCATTGCAATGCAAGCAATGATTACAACCTGGGAAACTAAGGCAGGTTTACCTTCGGTGAATACACTCAGAGCAACTACTACTGCTTCACGTACTGGATTTGGTGGATTTGGATTTGGAAGTAGCGGATCTTCAGCGGCAATTATGTCTGCTCGCCAAAAGAGTGTACAATTACCAAGAATAATTTTAGCAGATGCCTCTGTTCCGTTACAGGCTATGACTATACTAGAAGCCTCATTAAAAAATAAATATTCAACGCCACAAATTGTAGGGATGACGCCTGTCATCCGTGGTGGCTTTGGCATGGTTATTCCTAGTCGCCCAATATATGGTCCGCCAGGAGGGGTTGTTGCAGAAAGAAATGCTATTGTAACCAATAAAGAAAGTGAAGGTACTGTTATTTTTAAATTTAATGGACAAACTTATATATATTGGGCAAGAGAATATAGATTAATGCAACTGGCTGCTGAATCAATGAGAAGTTCTTATGCTGGCGTGGGAATTAATTTAGCTATTTAATATTGCATAATAAATATTGACAACAGCATACTAACTGTGCTATAATCAATCTATGGAACACTATCAAACCCTGGGGGTAGACAAAACTGCTACCCCCGAAGATATCAAACGAGCATACCGCAAACTAGCAAATCAACATCATCCTGACAAAGGTGGTGATACTGCTATGTTTCAAAAGATTCAAACTGCTTATGAAACACTAAGCGATCCACAAAAGAAACAACAATACGATACTCCAAATCCGTTTGGTGGTGGAGGTCCAGGAGGCTTTCACTTTACTACAGGAACTCCTTTCGGTGGCGGATTCAATTTTAACTTTGATCCAAGAAGTGGAATGGACATAAATGATATGTTTGGACAAATGTTTGGGCATCAAAGACAACAACGTCCAACATTTAAAACTACAATTTGGATCACATTAGAACAAGTATTAACCGGTGGTGAACAAGTATTACAGTTTAGAACACATTCAGGTAATCAAACAATCCGTGTTGACATTCCAAAAGGTATAGATAACGGTGGACAAATGCGCTATGACAATCTTATACCCGATGGTGTGTTAATCATTGAATTTAGAGTACATGCTAATGACAAATTCAGACGAGAAGGTTTAGATTTATATAGTGATGTAGATATATCAGTATTAGACTTGATTGTAGGTACTGACATTGAATTCACTTCATTGGCTGGTACCAAATTCAATTTAGGTGTTAAACCCAAAACACAACCTAACACTAAAGTGCGTGTAGCCGGTCAAGGGTTGCAAGTAAATGGTCAAATGGGTGACCAATATGTATTGCTCAAACCCATAGTTCCTGATAAAATAGATAACGCAATATTAGATGCTATATTGCAATCCCGAAACAAGTAAATAAGATTTTAAGGAAACAAGTATGCACAGTTCAGTAGAAATAGAAGCAATTATCGAACAGGCTATTGAATTTGCTAAACAACGCAAGCATCAATATTGCACGGTAGAGCATTTGTTGTTGGCGTTAGTCAATCACCCGCCCTTTAATAAATGTTTAGACCAGTATGGTGCTGACGTAACTAATCTATCCAAAGAAATAGGTATTTATTTAGACAGCTTACGTGCTATCCAAGTTAATGTTAATCCTGGTGAAGAAGTTCAACCTAGAAAGACTAATAGTTTAGAACGCACTATCAATCGTGGTGTTACACAAGTTCTTTTTACTGGTCGTAAGACAATTACAACCATTGATTTATACTTAAGCATAAGTGCAGAGACAAACAGTCATGCACATTACTTTTTATTGAAGTATGGCATTGTTAAAAATGAATTTGTTCCATTCTGGCAGAAACATTACAAAGGTGGTAATTATACTTCCGCACTAAGTGATAATCAAGCAGATGATATTTTAGAAGAATACACTACTAATCTAACACAGTTAGCTAAAGATGGTAAGCTTGAACCAATGATTGGTCGTAGTAAAGAAGTTGATGACATTGTAAATGTATTGGCTAAGCGATTCAAATCAAACGTATTAATGGTTGGCGACCCCGGTGTAGGTAAGACTGCTATTGCAGAAGGTCTAGCACAGCAAATTGTAGATGAACAAGTTCCAGAATTCTTAAAGGATCACGAATTATATTCACTTGAAGTTGCTAATCTACTTGCTGGAAGTAAATATCGCGGTGACTTTGAAGAAAAGATTAAAAATGTATTGCAAGCATTGAATACAAAACGTAAAGCTATCCTATTCATTGACGAAGCACATACCATGAAGGGTTCTGGAAATGCTAGCGGTGGTGGTGTTGACTTTGCCAATATGATTAAACCCGCAATTACTAAAGGTACACTAAAAGTCATAGCAAGTACAACTTGGGAAGAATTCTACGAGAGTTTTGAGAAGGATCGTGCATTAATGCGTAGGTTCTATCGTGTATCTATTGATGAACCAAGTCAAGAAAGTACAGTTCGTATTCTTAAAGGTCTTAGTGTTAGACTGAATGACTTCCATAGTGTAGAGATTACAGATGATGCAATCAATACAAGTGTAGAATGTGCTATTCGTTATATTCACGACCGCAAGAATCCAGATAAATCAATTGACTTGTTGGATGCGGCATGTGCTAAACAACGTGTGCTTGAGAATGTTGGTGCATTAATCACTAAAGAGTTGATACACGAACAAGTTGAACGATATACAGGTGTTCCTGCTGATAAGATGAGTGATGTTACAGACGATAGAATCAAAAACCTTGAATCTAACATCAAAGACAAACTATATGGTCAGAATGAAACAGTAGATAAAGTACTTGAGCGTGTATATGTATCATTTGCTGGTATCGGTAACGAAACTAAACCAACATGTAGTTTCTTGTTCTTAGGTCCAACTGGTACAGGTAAAACAGAGTTAGCTAAGTTGCTATCTAAGAACCTTGATATGCCATTACTCAAGTACGACATGAGTGAGTTCAGTGAGAAACATGCTATTGCTAAGTTCATTGGTGCACCCCCAGGATATGTTGGCTTTGGTGAAGGTGAATTAGGTGGCGGTAAGCTTATCAATGACTTGAGCAAGAACCCATATTCAATTTTGTTGTTTGATGAAGTTGAAAAGGCACATCCAGAAGTCTTTGACGTATTCTTACAATTGCTTGATGAAGGTCGAGTTACAGGTAGCAACGGTAAAGAAGTCAATGCTAAAAACTGTATCATTATTATGACCAGTAACTTGGGCAGTAGTGACGGTGAACGCAATCAAATTGGTTTCGGAGCACAAGAACGTAGTGGTGATGATGATAAAGCATTGAAAGAGTTCTTTAAGCCAGAGTTTAGAAATCGTATTGACATGGTTTGTAAGTTCAACAAACTAGATATGTTGGCTATTAAGAAGATTGTTATTAAGTTCACGGATGAATTGAAGAAAAGCCTCAGAAATGTACATGACATTACTCTTAACTTAAGCGAACCGGTTGTTGAATATCTTGCAGAACACGGTTATGATAGCAAGATGGGCGCACGTCCTCTAAGTCGTAAAATTGATGAGTTGATTCGTGTACCATTGAGTAAGAAGATTCTTTTTGAGAAGATTAAGAGTAGCACCGTTACGGTAAACTTAGTAGACAATGTAATTGTGTTTGACGTAACACAAAAAATCAATGTAGAAGTAGATAGTAATGGATTCATTAATGTCGTCAGCTAAATTACCAGATATAGATTTAATTGACTATCGGGATGTATTGTATTACGGTAAGTATAGATACCGTGCTAGAGTAACAATGCCGGGACTAGCATGGATACATGGATGTGATACAATGCTAGACTATTTAAAACGATTAGATAATAATCGTAGATATTATGATTCTAGCCGAATAGCCGCAATTGACCTAGATGATATTGAGAGTTTTATTGAGTGGCGCAATGTTAATGTTAAAACAAACAAAACATGCACCATCAGAGTTGAGAGTAATACTGCTGGTGTTTTTAGCAATGATTTGACTTTGTTACAAACATTGAGGGGAATGACATCTAATATAGATGTGAGCGAAATCATTGATATTGCTCCTACAGGTATCAAAACCTTCGTAAAAGAGCCCAAGCATAAATATCGTGTTTATCTTAAAAGTAAGCGTGTCAAGGATACTTTTAAAGATGAATTATCAGAGTTCATACACAGATATAAGAACACCAAAACTGTTATTGTCCCTAGTGATGCCCTACGTCATTGGCTAAAAGGGCACTATAAATCTTGGCATATAAACTACTGTTCAGCACATTATTATATTGAATTTGACGAAGAAAGCACCAATACATTACTTTCAATGATGTTTGGGGATATGATTAAGCGCAGATTCAAACTAGAGAAGCGTCAGGATTAAAGATAAATACTCTATTAATTGGAGTATTTAACCATGGCAAAGATTGTCGAAGATGTATTAGTCATCAAATTCAGCAAAATCGTTAAGGATAGTGAAGGGGAAGTTACAAGCGTAGCTAACCATGAGGTTCAACAAGCACTAGAACAAGTCGCACAAGAGTTAGTTGGCGACTCCGTAGTCGTTGAGGTCGTAAAAGCCTAAGATAAATATCTTATAAAAACGGAGTATTACAATATGGCTAAAATTGCCCAAGAGATAGTTACTATCAAATTCACAAAAGTTATTGCATCGGACGATAGTCCATCTTTTGTATCGTCAGCCGCATTAAAAACCTCAATGGAAGGTATCATTCAGGGACTATTTGGCACAGATACTATCGTAGAAATTACAAATACTGCTAATGTTACATTGGTTGGTAACTCTGTAGCGGTAACCGGCGCTTCTGGTACTGGTGACATTGCTACATTAACATTTGACACACAAGCAGATGCGCCCTTTTTACCAGGACAGAGTATATTAGTTACTCAAGTTACCCCGATAGAATACAATGACACCTTTACAGTAGTTACATGTAGTGATTCATCAGTATCTTTTGTTTCAACAGCTTCCGGAAACACAGCTTTTGTATCTGGTGTTGGAACAATTGCTGAGGTAGCATAATGAGCCAAATCACTACACAAATACTGTTCCCGCAAACAGTGTATAATAACGTATCAACAGTAACTGGTGAAAGAAAACCAGCAGCCAATTATCATTTAGGCAACAGAGATACACAAACACTGTTGTGGAATTTAAGTAATGTAAGTGGTAGAATCCTTATTCAAGCTACATTAGTAGAAAATCCATTAGGTAGTGATTGGTTCACTGTACATACTATCCAAGCAACTAATCTAACACAAATCAGTTATGCTAACATTCAAGGCAACTTTGTTTGGATGAGAGCGCAAATAAATATGTTCAGTCAAGGAACAATTCAAAGTATTAAGGTAAGTTACTAAAATGAAATTATTTGAAGGTGGAAACATTTGGCCAGACGTTGAGACTAACTTTGATCCGTCTGTTGTCGGAAAGCCACTGTCTGATACTACGCAACAATACCTAGCACCATTGGGAGTTACATTAGAAGTAATTGGTTCATGCTGGAAGCCTCGACAAGATGCAAATGGCAATGTTGTCCCATCAAATGATTTAGATTCAATGGTAGAATTGTCTACTTTAATGCAACAGTTTCAAACAAAAGATGCATCAGATACTCGCCGAGCATTGGCAGATTTTTTAAATAAACAAAACATTGAAACAAGATTGGCAGGTGTAACTGTACATTCTAAAATCCCAATGGATAATAAGTTCTATCAAGTTGACATTAAAGTTGTAAAAAATGCTCACAAAGTTGCAGTATATCATAGACATGAAATTCCACAAGGTAGTCCTTATAAGGGTGTGAACAAACAACTAGTTATGAATGCACTTGCTAGTACACAGGGTATGCTATGGAGTCCTGACGAAGGATTATATAAGCGTGATTCGGCTGGTAAAAAAGCTGAATTACTAAGTGATGATTGGGATACTATTGCACAGTACCTATTAGGTAGAGGTGCAAAAGGTGCTGACTTAGGTAGTGTAGAATCAATGATGGCAAAGATACCTGATCCTAAGCGCAAAGAAGAAATTATGAGTTCAGCACGTGCTGGACGTAGTTGGCAACAAGCTACACCAAACGTAAATGAATGGTTTCGTAATATATTGGAGATATTAAAATGAGAATAACTGAGATTATAACTGAAGCGGTTAATCCTGCACAACAGGCAGCAATTGCTATTGCTAAGAAAAAGAAAAAAAGAGTTTCAGAAGGCTCAGACAGCCAACTAGATATTAATCAATTAGCCGCAATTAGTGATGCAGCCTTAGATGCAGCCTATGGATATGGTCGTAGCAGTCCAGGTAATACATTTGGATGGCAAGCTAACTTGAAATCAGCCGCTTATGCTAAACAAATGATTGATAAGGGTGTTACTGATATTGAAGCAATCAGTGATGCTATCCATAAAGGTTGGAATGTAACAGCAAGAGCATTCGTGCAAGATCCAGATCAATTTGACGACACAGAAAAATTAAAGGCTGCTGGCAAACTAGAAGCAAAACTTCAACAACGAGAAAAGTTAATGAACATTGGATATGCACAGTTGTCTGATGAAGAACAAGAAAAGGATCGTGTAGTTGCTAGAGCATTATTACAAGCATTGACAGGTCAGCAAGGTGTGGCGGAAGACTGGAACAAAGTTAATAAGAAAGACAAGACTTCCGGAATGAGTCAAAAGGCTGTGAATGCTTATCGTAGAGAAAATCCAGGTAGTAAGTTAAAGACTGCGGTAACAACTAAGCCAAGTAAATTAAAGAAAGGCAGCAAAGCTGCCAACCGTCGTAAAAGTTTCTGTGCTAGAATGGGCGGCAACAAAGGTCCTATGAAAAAGCCTAATGGTAAACCTACCCCCAAAGCATTGGCACTACGCAGATGGAATTGTGAGAGTATAGAAGAATTGCAAGAATTAGTAATGCTTGCCGAACAGTTTGTGCAAAAAAACAGAAAATGAAATTATCAGACGTATTATTATTTGAAGCGGCAGCACCGGGCGTTGGACGTAAGTACCAACACATAGAGGACCTCGTCATTTCAAATGGTAGTAGCGGCGGACTACATGCAGTTGAGCGTATGAGTCACATGGTCGACAACTATGATTCAATTGAATTAAAATGGGACGGCATGCCAGTTATGTATTGGGGTCGTGATGAAAAAGGTGTCTTTAGACTGATACCAAAGAATGCGTGGGCTTATCTAGGTCGAGGTTCAATGCAAACTAAAGCAGGTGTAAATACATTACCAAACAATCCACAAGATATTATGAATTTTATCTTGGGTACAGGTGGCGGTGCAGATGCTAGTCGTACACAATTTGCTAAACAAGTAGCAGACTTGTGGCCGTTGTTTGAACAGATTAGTCCTGATTCAGGTTACTTAGAAGGTGGTTTATTGTTTTATCCCGGTGTCAAGCCGGACGGGGAAACTGCAATGCCTGTGTATAATAAAAACACAAAAACATTTGACTTTAAACCAAACATTACTGGGTTTCATATTCCAGCAAATAGTAAATTAGGTAAACAAATAGGTAAACCTGAACAACTAAATGCAAAGTTAATGGTTGCTTCTACTGGTTGGTTCCCTACATTGGGTAGCAGTGACGAAGGTAGATATCCAAATGCAGAGAATTTATCTAAGCCAGGCATCATTGTACAAGGCACTACATACGTGGAAGAAATGCCCGGTGTTGACACAAGTTATATTGACAAAGTTGGTAGCTTTATTAGTAGTAACGCTAATGTCATTGATAATTATCTTGCACCTAAAAAGGGACTAAGCAAACCAGGTGGAATATTATACACATATCTTAACACTCATTTAAGAACACAAGGACTAGTACAAGATTTCCCAGCATGGGCACAAGCTAATCTAAGCGAAGGTCAAGCACAAGGAATGTTAGCAGACCAAAAAGGTTATGAAGCAACATTAGGTGCGGTTGAAGGACTTACTAATGCTAAGATGCAAATCATCAAGTCACTAAGTATTGGATTACATGGTGGGATTATGCAAACTAATCCAGAAGGATACGTACAAGCACACCCTGAAATTAGTTTTGATAATCCACTTCCCGGACAATTCTTAAAATTAATTGACCAACAAAACTGGGCGCCAAAGAAGATTACTGAAGCGGTAGCAAAACCTGCACAACCTAAGGTAGATGCGGTAGTTGGTTGGGGACGTGGCATGGGACATAAAGGTCACATGTTATTAGCACAAGCAGTTATTGTTCAAGCACAAGAATCAAAGGCAACACCATTTTTCTTTGTGTCACAAAAGATGGGGAAAGATGACCCGTTAACTCCAGAAGAAAAACTTTATATATACAAGAAAAATTTCCCGCAACATGCAGGCATATTTCATACTGGTCAAAGTTTGAATCAGATATTTCCTAGTTTAAGCAGTCAGTATAAAAATATTATTTTAGTTTTGGGTAAGGCTGAAGTACCAGAATTTCAATGGTTAGTTAGACCAGACAAATCTGGAGCTGTTCCTTATCAAAGCTATGGACTAGAAAGTCTACAAATCATTCCGCGACAACAAGTAAATGATCCTGCACAAAGTGAAGAAGGACCAAGAGCAACACCAATGCGTGAGATATTAAAAGAACCTAACGCAACAGAAGAACAACAATTTGCATACTGGCGTGAAGCAATGCCCGATGCATTAAGTGACGCAGAGGTATTAGAATTTATGAACAGAGCAAAATCAAGACTAAACGTACCTAAACAAGTAAAAGAACCAAAACAAAAAGCAGTTAAACAAATCAAAGACAAAGCACTGAAAGAAAGTGTTATTGATATTGTTCGTAAAGCTAAGCCACTACTTAAAGAAGCATCATTAGAAAAGAAAATTCAATTTGTTAAGTTAATGAAGGTTGCATTAAAAGAGGGTTTTGATGAACGTATGGCATTGATTCGTAAGTTAGTTAGTACTGGAAATTACGATGCAAGTGATTTGGAACTAGCTAGCGATGAGGAATTACAACAATTATTGGCTAACGAAGAAGGTGAAGTCAACGAAGTAACCAAACAATCTGCTATTAAGCAATATCAGGATGTTCAGAATTATAAAGATAAACCGTCACCTAAACAAGACGACAAAGAGTTTGTTAAGATTACTGTCAATCGCCCTAAAAAAGCGGGAATTAACGAATCATCTGATTTTTTAGACGAAAAATAAAAATATTTCGTACTGCTCCTCAGTGTGTAAATAATTATACATTTTAACGAGGACCAAATGGCAACAAAGAAAACCAAAAAAACCGAAGAGAAAACTGTACCAGTAGAAATGGTACAGGAAATCGCTGAAAAAGCGGCAGCAGAGCAAACACAAGCTCAAGGAAATCAAGTTCAAGTTAACGTTGATTTCTTGCGTACTACCCGTGTGCATATCGCTATGCCATGTTACGGTGGTATGTTGACTGAATCAACTTTCATGTCATTCATCAAGTGGGCTAACACCGCCCGTCAACTTGGTATTGACTGGACATTGGAAACAATGGTTAACGAGAGTCTTATCAGTCGTGCCCGTAACACACTAACAGCTAAATTCCTAGAACAAAAAGATTCAACACATTTAATGTTCATTGATGCTGATATTGGTTGGGAACCATGGCACTTGTTAGTATTGCTAAACCGTGATGTAGACGTTATCGGTGGATTGTATCCGATGAAGACTATGCCTATCAAGTGGGTAGTTAATGGATTTGAAGGTGCTGAAGAAGGTACTGATGGATTCCAAGAAGTAAGTAAAGCAGGTACAGGATTTTTGTTAATGAAACGTCATGTATTTGAGAAACTTAAATCTCATCCAGCTGTTAAGCAATACAAAAATGACATTGGATTAGATCCAAAATACGACCAACACTTAAAGACATACTTTGACACAGCAGTTCGTCAAAATCGTTACTACAGTGAAGACTGGACATTCTGTGAAAACTGGCGTGATATCGCAGGTAAAGTATATGTTGATAAACGTGTATTACTACGCCACTCAGGTTCATATGTATTCTGTATGGAAAATCAACAACATTTAATGGACACAATCGGTCCTATGTATGTTCAAGATGTACAGAAGAAGCAACAAGAACAACAAGCCATCTCAGCTACAACAGTTGATGCAACACCTCAAGAAACTACTATAGAAGCAGCCGCTTAATAGTAGACTTCTTACCCCCTAGGGCTAACACAGGCAACTGTGTTAGCCTTTTTGCATAAATACACATATGAATTTAAAAGAATTAGACAGTTTCAAGCTACATGACGCAATATATTTCCATGATAACTTAAATCATGCGATTTTTGCGGGTGATATTATGCGTGATGACGTAAGAGAGCAATTATTGTTAATTGCGGGAGACTTCATTGACCATCTAGGACTTGACAATCTACAAGTAATGGACATTACATTGTCCGGTAGTAATGCTGCCTTTACTTATACAAAACACAGCGATATTGATTTGCATATCTTAGTAGATATGAGTAAATTAAATGACGAATTAGTTTACCGTGAATTGTTTCACGCTAAAAAAACATTATATAACGATACACACAACATTCTAGTAAATGGATATGAAGTAGAATTATATATACAAGACGCTAATGAACCCGTTATCAGCTTGGGTGAGTATAGTATTTTAAATGACAAATGGCTCAAGCTACCCAAAAAATCACGTGCTAATCTAGACCAAATATCTGCAAAGTTAAAGTTTAATAAAATGCGTGACTTGGCTAAAGTAGCATTAAAACACAATGATCCAAACAAGATACAAAATGTAATAGACAAGATTAAGAAATATCGCAAAAACGGATTACATTTACACGGTGAGTTTGGTCCTGAGAATTTAGCATTTAAAGCCTTGCGTAGTAAAGGTATTATTAAAAAATTGTTTGACAGACTCAACATTCTACATAGTGAAAGATTAAGTTTACCAGAAAGTGCTAGTGGATATATCCCTAGCTATAAAGAAAGAAATGATCCTAGATACAAGACAGCATTAACAGTTGACATTGGTCCAACAACTATGCAACAAAATGCTAGCAAGCTAGGTAGTAAGATAAGTCGTGCGGGTATACCCCCACTTCTAAGGTCATAATAAGGAAAAGAAATGCCACAAGATCCAGAACAAGTATTCGTAAACTCGGGCGCAGATCCGGGACTAGTAGTAGGTTCAAGCTCTACTCCCTATATTGATAATGTACGATATCCAACTGAAGAAGTTGCACCTACAACTATTGTCAACATCGTTCAATATAACTTAAATACGATTGGTGCAAACAACCAAGTATTAATTAATAGAAATAATGAAGCAGCCGGTGATGAAGAACTTACCTATGATGCAAATACAAATATATTAACTGCTGAAACATTAAGTGTCGGTCGTATTAATGTAGCCGTAAAGGCTAATTTAGGTCTAGCGTCACGTGTTTCAATTACTGGTGGTAGTTCTGGTTATGTTCTTAGTACAGATGGTTCTGGTAATTTAAGTTGGATTAGTCAGCAAGTTGCAACTACAACTTGGTCTAGTTTAACCGGTAAACCCACATTTGCGAATGTTGCAACGTCAGGTAATTATAATGACTTAGCAAATATTCCAACTGGAATGGCTAGTACAACTTATGTAGATAACAAAATTGCTAACGTTACATATGCAAATTTAAGTGGTACCCCAACATTAGCAACAGTTGCCACAACAGGTGCATACAATGATTTATCTAACCTACCAAGTTTAAGTGGAGTAGCACTAAGTGGTAACTACAATGACTTATCAAATCGCCCAAGCATCCCTAGCATTAGTGGTTTAGCTACAGAAATTTATGTAGACAACAAAATTGCCAATGTAACTTATGCTAATTTAAGTGGTACACCAATTATTCCAACTCATACTAGTAATATTATTAATGATAGCAATTATCTAGTTTCAAGTGATTTGAGTGACTATGCAACAACAAGCAGTTTAAGTAGTTATGCATTGACGACTGACATACCCACTGATTTGGCTGATTTAACAGATACAACTTTATTGATACCAACAGACATTGCTAACTTAGCAGATGCAACTAATTTATTGACTGCTAGTGGCATAGCATTAACTGATATTAGTGTTGGTACACCTAATACAGCAAGCGGCGGCGGTGATGTATCTTATGATAATACAACCGGTGTGTTTACATATACTCCACCAGTAATACCTGATGTTACTGGGTTTGCATTAGCCAGTGATATTCCAACAGATATTGCTAATTTAGCAGATGCAACTAATTTATTGACTAGTGGTATAGCTTTAACAGATATAAGTATTGGTGCTGATAATTCAGCAAGTGGCGGTGGTAGTTTGTCATACGCCAATTCAACCGGTGTATTTACGTATACTCCACCGGTCATACCTGCAGCACAAATTCAAAGTGACTGGACACAAGCAACTAATACAGAATTAGACTATATTAAGAACAAACCTACATTAGTTACTAATTTAGATAGTTTAAGTGATGTTACTATTACTAGTGCTAGTAGCGGACAAGTATTAAAATATAACGGTACTGCTTGGGTAAATGATACTGATAGCACAGGCGGTGGTGCAAGTACAGGCAATATTACATTTGACGGTGATAATATAGGATCCAGTAATGATGTTGTTAATATCGTTGGTAATAACTATGCACAATTAGAAAGCAATGAAAATTTTATCTGGGTAGAAGAAACTTATGCCGCTATAGCAGTTAATGATTATGAATGGACTTTCCATGATGATGCTGTATTGACAATTGCTAATGGTGCTAATATTTCTCAAACGACGGATAATGGTGGACAAAAAACATTTAATATCACACCACCTGACACTAGTGATTTTGAAGTAGTAACAGTTGACGGTGATATTAGATTACAAACTGCTAATTCTGATGGTGGTCCTACTGTAACTTCTACATGGACATTTGATAAGGGTGGTAACTTATCATTACCCCAAGGTACTATCTTAAGTGAAACAGCCAACTCAACAACCATCACACCACCGAATGCATTGTCTGGGCAGGGTTTAGTAGTTCGCCTAACAGGGTCTCAAGGAATTGCTTCCGATCATCCAGGTGGATTTGCTGACGGTGATACTATAACTATAACTATAATTCCTGATTATAACCTTGCCCAAGTTACTGGAACAGTAGATTATACATTTACCGGAGCTACTAGTCAACAATTGGGTCGTGCGTTAACAGGTACATTGACATTTACTAGTGAGCCTTCTAAACAAATAACTTGGACCATACCAGTTTCAAGTACTATGACAACTTTCACTATCACCCTTAGCAATGCTGTAGGGTTTAGTATTGTTGGATTACAAAATTCACCCCTTACATTAACAACATCTGGTAGTACTGAAGACCATCATATTCACTTGATAGCAGGTGATCCTTCAATTACTGACATATATCTAGGTGATGATGACCAGTATGTTAAGATTGAAAGAAACGGTGGTAATGTTCTTATTGGTACTAATACAAATACTAAACAATGGACCTTTGACACAAATGGCGCGCTAACATTCCCAGGTGGTGAAACATTTGAAAATGGACAAATAACAGCGACTGCAAATGGACAGGCTGTGTTAGCCGACAATGCACTTAATAATTTTATCTGGGTTGATAGTAATGGTGCGTATATTGAAACAGATGATGGCACAGAAAATACCTGGACATTCGGTGATGATGGTAATTTATCAATGCCAGGTAATACTGTTGTATCAGCACCGGACAACACAGCATTAAGAATACGCACTTCAGGTAGTGCATACGGTGCAACTACCCTTGAATATGTAAATGACATAAATGGCGTAATACCATATAACGCTAAGGTTAGAGTAGCAGAGCAGGGCGTGTCTATTAGTACATCGGGTGATAGTTGTCAATGGTTGTTTGATCCTAATGGTAAATTAACTATACCAAATGATGGTGCAGGTAATGGTGCAATTTATTCCGAAGCCGCTAATGTACAGTTGTACACTAATAAAACCGGTGACGCTAGGGTAAATATTCGTTCTAAAGGTACTACTGGTGACAAGACCTGGGCATTCAAAGACAACGGAGAAGTAGAGTTCCCAGACAACACAGTACAAACCACTGCATACAGAAACAGACCTCTAAACAATTTAAACTTAGATGGTGGTAGTGCAAGTACAGTTTTTGAAATTGACATGGCATACGTTGATGGTGGAGGAAGTTTCTTGCGCGGCATTCTATCACAAGACATATATGACGGCACTGATGGTGGTTCAACCACAACACAATTTAATAACATATTAGACGGAGGTCAAGCATAATGGCAAATAGAATTCAAATAAGACGAGACAGTGAAGATAACTGGGAGAGAATAAATCCAACGTTGTCTGACGGTGAACTAGGATTAAATTACGATAACAATCAAATTAAGATCGGTGATGGGACAAACACTTGGACTAGCTTATCTTATAGTAGTTCTAGTACAGGTAATGTTACATTCAGTGACCAAGTTATAGTAGGTACCGGCGACATTGATGGTGGTGGTAGCGGATTATATTTGTCTCCGGGCGCTAACAGCACAGCTAATCTACAATATCTCAGAGTGCGTGGTGGAGATGACAGTGGTCACATTCATTTGGACACAGGCAACAACACAATATATGACCAATTCTTCGGCAATGATGACAAGTATCTTAAATTAGAAGCTGGCGCCACCGGTAATATAGTAATAAGCACAGACGGAACCTATGAATGGCAATTTGGCAGCGATGGAGATTTAACACTGCCACAAGGTACTACTATAAGTGAAGCAACAAATATTGTTACTGTTACATTAGACCAGTTCACTGACGGCGGCTATCCCGGCACACAGGTGTTCACCAAACTCAGTGACACATTATATCAAGCATTACCAAGTGGACCAACTATGGGATTGGTTGGTGGACTTTGGAAACTTGCAGTTGGGGTTTCTGTTTATTATGAATCATTAGACCTTATAACTTGGACAGCACTTGGTGGTGCATTACCTGCACCGGTTGGTACTCCAGAAATATTGGAAATACTGAATCTAACAGTAGTTGACAAAGTTTGGGCCTTAGATGATAATGGGAATATAACATTACCAACTAATAGTTCTAGCATTAACTATGCTAATGGTACTAGTATACTAAGTGGATTGGGTGCCGGCGGTATAGCATTAACAGATATAAGTGTTGGTGCACCAAATTCAGCGAGTGGCGGTGGTAGCTTATCATACGCAAATACAACCGGTGTATTCACATATACTCCACCGGTGATACCTGATGTTAGTGGGTTTGCATTATCTACTGATATACCTGATGTTAGTGGATTTGCATTATCTACTGATATACCTGATGTTAGTGGGTTTGTAACAGGTACACCTTGGACGAGTGCAGGATATTTAACAACTATCACAAATATATTCAATCAAGACTTGAATACAACTAACAATGTTACATTTAATAGTGTAATCACTAGCAATGTACAAGCAACTAACGGCTCACCCGCTGTGGCAAGTCCAGTGGCTGTCGGTGGTGCCGGTGCACCATTAACAATCGGTGCAGGTGATGGCGGCATTGCGGCTACCGGCGTTAATGCTGGGGCAGGTGGTAATCTAACAATCACTGCAGGTGATGCTGGTTCTGATATAGGTAACCCAAGTTGGGGAGAGATAGGGGGTACTCTTGTTATAAGAGGTGGAAATTCCTCAAGACCTTATCATGGTAGTGATGTTCAAATTCACAGCGGTAATGCTGTAACATCACCCGGAGCAATATCTTTATACACTGGTACAAATCAATGGACATTTGGTAAAGACGGTACTACAACATTAGCTAACAATGCTACGATCATCTCTCCTTTAACCGGACTAACAGTAAGAGTAACAGGTCAATATAATATTTGTACTATACAAAATGCAGGTAGTGGTTACGGTGGCGGCGGCAGTTCTTCTGCTGTTTCCGGAGGCTCAGGTACAGGTATGATAGTAGGTTACGGTTATGGTTTAAGTGGTCAGGTCTCCAACGTTGGTGTAACTGATCCGGGCACAGGCTATCAAGAAGGTGATGTATTGACTATGACTGCCGGTAACGGTGATGCAACATTTGTAATAACCAAATATAATACTGCAGCCAATGCCGGTAATAACAATACTGCTCCTTCTGATTGGATATTTGGCACAACTAATAACTTAACATTACCGTTAGGTGGCGACATTAAAGATAGTACAGGTACTAGTGTATTGTTCAGCGGTGACTATACTGATTTAAGTAACCAGCCAACTATATTAGCTGAGCCTGCATTTACAGTAAAAACAACAGACTTCAATGCAACAGCAGGTTCTAGATATGGTTTTGATACAACAGCAGGAGTAGTAACTGCAACATTACCAGCAAGCCCGTCGGCGGGTGATGCAATTTATTTTGCAGATGCAAGTGGTACAACGTCAACTAATAATTTCATAATTGCTAGGAACAGTCAAACAATTATGGGTTCAGCAAGTAATATGACAGTTAATGTCAACGACCAAAGTTTTGGGTTGTTCTATAATGGAACAACCTGGAGAGTTTATTGATAAAATAAGGAATAAGAAATGTCAAATTTATCAGATTACAAATTAACAATATCAACTAATGATGATTTATCATTAACGGGAAGCATAACTGCTAATAACATTACTGTTTCTAGTAATTTAACAGTTCAAGGTACAACTACTACTGTTGAAACTGCTACATTAAGTGTAGCAGATAACAAAGTAATTTTAAACAGCGATGTAACTGGTACTCCTAGTCTTGATGCTACTTTTGAAGTAGAACGTGGTACTAGCACAAACACATCAATTCGTTGGAATGAAACAACAGACAAGTGGCAACAAACTAGAGATGGTTCTACATATGTTGATATTCCAATCAATACTACAGAACTAAGTGAGGGTACTAATCAGTATTTCACTAATGCAAGAGCAAGAACCGCAATTAGTGTAACTGGTAGTGGTAGTTATGATAATACAACTGGTGTTATTACAGTTACCGGTGGAGTTACAAGTGTTAACACATTGACTGGTGCGGTTACATTAAGTACAACAAATATTAGTGAAGGCACCAATCTATACTATACCGATAGTCGTGCTAATACTGCATTTGATAATAGATTGGCAACTAAGTCAACCAGTAATGTAACAGAAGGAACTAATCTTTATTATACAGATGCTAGAGCAAACACAGCGTTTGATAATAGATTGGCTGTTAAGTCAACTAGTAATGTAAGTGAAGGAACTAATCTTTACTATACAGATGCACGTGCAAATACTGCGTTTGATAATAGATTGGCAGTTAAATCAACTAGTAATGTAACTGAAGGTACTAACTTATATTACACAGATGCAAGGGCAAACACAGCATTTGATGCTAGATTGGCAACTAAATCAACTAGTAATGTTAGTGAAGGCACTAACTTATATTATACTAACGCTAGAGCAAATAGTGCAATGGCTGCATTCACTGGTAACTTAACAGCAGGTAATGCTAGTGTTACAGCTAATATATCAGGTGGTAATTTATCTATCAGTGGTATA
>Ga0114975_10000160_pt1 | contig 49238 bp, 42 predicted proteins | sample S_130626_EF_Meta_FD_87031 | JGI IMG/M metagenome (GOLD analysis project Ga0114975, IMG submission 87031) | Freshwater microbial communities from Lake Simoncouche, Canada to study carbon cycling - S_130626_EF_MetaG | ecosystem: Environmental > Aquatic > Freshwater > Lake | place: Lake...
GATAATTGCTTTAGCAATTACAACTCACTCAAACAAAAAATATTTTGTGAGTAAAAGGAGGGAAGTGACCAGAGTTTGTTATTAAGATTAAAAACAAACTCAGAACTTTCCCCCTCCTTTTCAAGGAGGGGTTAGGGGTGGTTATTCGCGAACTCGAAATTCACAAACTTAATAGAAAAAATTATCAAAAAACTATTCCCCAAGCCCTTGTAATCCCAAAAGATGATTCTTAAATATCACTTATCAAAACCACTGGAAAAACTAAGGTTTTAATTCTTGAAGGCACAATACTGTTGCCTTTAACCACATTTAAAAAATCACAATTTAACAAACAAGCTAACGGAGAAAACTATGAGTAAAGTAATTGGTATCGATTTGGGAACTACAAACTCCTGCGTTTCGATCATGGAAGGAAATGTTGCAAAAGTTATCGAAAATTCGGAAGGTGCTAGAACCACCCCATCAATTGTTGGTTTTTTAACCAGCGGTGAAAAAGCAGTGGGCGCTTCTGCTAAAAGACAAGGCGTGACTAACCCAACTAACACAATCTTTGGTATTAAAAGATTAATCGGTAGAAGATTTGATGATCCACTAACTAAAAAAGATCAAGAATTAGTGCCTTTCAAAATTGTTGCTTCGGGCAATGGTGATGCATGGGTTGATGTGAAAGGTGAAAAATATTCTCCAAGCCAAATTTCTGCTCTTATTTTAACTAAGATGAAAGAAACCGCAGAAAGCTATTTAGGCGAAAAAGTTGATAAAGCCGTGATCACAGTTCCTGCTTATTTCAACGACTCACAAAGACAAGCAACTAAAGATGCTGGTAAAATTGCTGGCTTAGAAGTTTTGCGTATCATCAATGAACCAACAGCTGCGGCTCTTGCCTATGGTTTAGATAAAAAAGGTGGCCAAACTATCGTTGTTTATGACTTAGGTGGTGGAACTTTCGATGTATCGATTCTTGAAATTGGTGACGGCGTTTTCGAAGTAAAATCAACCAATGGCGATACTTTCTTGGGTGGTGAAGATTTCGATATGAGAATTTTGAAATTCTTAACTGACGAATTCAAAAAAGATAATGGCATTGATTTAACTAAAGATCCTTTGGCTTTACAGCGTTTAAAAGAATCTGCAGAAAAAGCTAAAATCGAACTTTCTACACTTTCTGAAACTGAAATTAACTTGCCTTACATAACTGCTGACGCAAGTGGTCCTAAACATCTTAATGTTAAATTGACTCGCTCTAAACTTGAGCAATTGGTTGATGATTTAATTTCAAGAACCATCACCCCTTGCGAAAATGCTTTGAAAGATGCGGGGCTAAAAGCTTCTGACATTCAAGAAGTGATTTTGGTTGGGGGCATGACTCGTATGCCAAAAGTTGTAGAAACTGTTAAAAAATTCTTTGGAAAAGATCCAAGCAAAGGTGTAAACCCAGATGAAGTTGTGGCAATTGGTGCTGCAATTCAAGGCGGCGTTTTACAAGGTGATGTGAAAGATGTGTTACTTTTAGATGTAACTCCACTTTCTTTAGGAATTGAAACTGCTGGCGGCGTTTTCACTCGTTTGATTGATCGCAATACCACAATTCCAACTAATAAAAGCCAAGTATTCTCAACTGCGGCCGACAATCAAACTGCGGTTACAATCAAAGTTTTCCAAGGCGAAAGAGACATTGCGGTTCATAATAAAACTCTTGGTGAATTTAACCTAGAAGGAATTGCGCCTGCACCTCGCGGCATGCCACAAATCGAAGTGTCTTTTGATATTGACGCTAACGGTGTGGTGAAAGTTTCTGCGAAAGATAAAGCAACTAACAAAGAACAAGAAATCAGAATTCAATCTTCTGGTGGTTTAAGTGACGCTGAAATTCAAAAAATGGTGAAAGACGCTGAAGTTAATGCTGCAGCGGATAAAGCTAGAAAAGAATTTGTTGAAGCGAAAAACCAAGCTGATTCTGCAGTTTATGAAACTGAAAAAAGCTTAAAAGAACATGGCGATAAAATTGATGCCTCAACCAAGGCTGCAGTTGAAACTGAAATTCAAAAAGTGAAAGACATTGCGGCTAAAGAAAATGCTGAAGCTGCTGAAATTAAATCGGCAACTGAAAGCTTGATGCAAGCTGCGATGAAAGTTGGTGAAGAAATTTACAAATCTGGGCAAGCTGGTCAAGGAGCAGGTCAAGCTGGGGCAGACGCTGCAGGCGCACAAGACCATTCTCACTCAGCTGATTCTTCAGAAAAAGTTGTAGATGCGGAATATGAAGAAGTGAAAAGTGATAAGAAGGATTCTTAATTCTTATTATTTTTACACGGCCGTCATCCTCGGCCTGAAAGGCCGAGGATCTCAGGAATCTTGAACTCTGATAAAGTTTTTTAAGATAAACTCATGAGATCGTCGGCCACAAGGGCCAAGGATGACGAGTGTTTTGTGTTTTAGTGATACAAGATATAAGTATTAAAAAATCTTCGCTTGCGAGATTTAAGGAAGTTGTTTTGATTCCAATTATACTTTCTCTCCGTGTCATTCCAGCGTAGGCGGGAATCCAGATGGTTTTCACAATTGTAGATACTTACTTCTGGATTCCCGCCTACGCGGCAATGACATTGAGGGTTATTGGATGATCAAACAATTTCCCTTAAATCTATGAAACTAAAAAACAAAAATCTCTTTAAGGAACAATCTTTTATCAATGGCAAATTTCTTGATAAAAAGAAAAAAATCTCCGTCCTCAATCCCGCCAATCAAAACCTTATCGGCACAGTTCCAAACTGTGATGCCGCAGACACCAAATCTGCAATTTCTGCTGCCAAAAATGCCTTCGATAAATGGAAAAAATTAGCAGGAAAAGAGCGCGCAAAAATTCTCAAAAATTGGCATGAATTAATCATAAAAAACCAAGATGACTTGGCGATTATTTTAACCACAGAGCAAGGAAAGCCTTTATCTGAAGCTTTGGGAGAAATTATTTATGGCGCTAATTTTATTGAATGGTTTGCCGAAGAAGCCAAACGCACCAATGGCGACAACATCGAGGCCCCAAAACAAAATCAAAAAATTATTACCACTCTTGAGCCTGTCGGCGTTGTGGCGGCAATCACACCGTGGAATTTTCCATCAGCCATGATCACGCGCAAAGCAGCGGCGGCAATTGCTGCGGGATGCAGCGTAATTTTAAAACCTTCTGAACTAACTCCATTTTCTGCTTTAGCTTTGGCTGTTTTGGCCAAAGAAGCTGGTGTGCCAGACGGCGTTTTCAATGTGATTACGGGTGATGCTCAAGCAATTGGTGAAGAATTTTGCAGCAATAAAATTGTGCGCAAAATCAGCTTCACTGGTTCAACCAAAATTGGAAAATTATTAAATAAACAATGTTCTGAAGATTTGAAGCGAGTGTCGCTAGAACTTGGTGGTTCAGCGCCTTTCATAGTTTTTGCTGATGCCGATTTAAACAAAGCAATTGCAGGTTTAATGCATGCAAAATTCAGAAATGGCGGACAGGCTTGCACTTGTGTGAATCGTATTTTTGTGGAAGAAAAAATTCATGACAAATTTGTTAAGAAATTTTTAGAAGAAGTAAAAAAACTAAAAGTTGGCAATGGTCTTGATGGTTCTCCAAATATGGGTCCGATGATTTCTGAGGCTGCGTAAAAAAAGTTGAAAGATTGGTTTCTGAAGCTTTAAAAAGCGGCGCGAAATGTGAAATTGGTGGCAAAAGAAATAAAAAACTTGGTGGACAATTTTTTGATCCAACGGTTCTAACCAATGTTTCTCATAAAATGGCAATTGCGGTAGAAGAAATTTTTGGCGCTGTGGCGGCAATTCAAAAATTCAAAAGCGAAGAAGAAGTTATCAAACTTTCTAACGACACAGATTACGGTCTTGGATCATATCTTTACACCGCGGACAATGCCAGAATTTGGCGTATTTCTGACGCGCTAGAATTCGGTATGGTGGCAATTAATGATTGCACTTTTGCCACTGAAGTTGCGCCTTTTGGCGGAATTAAACATTCAGGTTTTGGCCGCGAAGGATCGCATTTAGGAATTGCAGAATTTTGCCAAGTGAAAACTTTGCATATCAGCTTTTGATAAGAATCTGCTAAATGATTACATCTTCAATAATCATCTGCACTTTCTCAACACCCATCCAAGAGTTGATATTCAAGGTTCCAACTAGGTTCATTGGTGAAGTATGTTTTGGGTCGAGAAGAATTTCGCCAAGCGCAGTTCCAGCACTTCTAAAAGCGATAGCTTGAATTTGACCACTAAAACCCAAAGCATTTTTGGCAGAAAAAATTCCACTAATATGTTCGGCAGTTTTGCCAATTATTCCACAGCGCATTTTTTGTACATTTCGCAAAATAAATTTCGGACGCATATTGCCCACACCAAATGGCTCTAAATTTGCTAGCTCTTGCAAAAGTTCGATATTTACTTGAGCCAAATCAATTGCAATGTCAAATTCTGCTCTTTTTTGGGCGCAAATTTCCGCTACTTTTTCGCCTAAATTTTGGCAGAAAAATTTATGAAGCTCGGAAATTTTCTCTGGTAAAACTGAGAATCCGCCAGCCATGGCATGTCCGCCGCCTTCAATTAATAAATCGGCAAATCGGGCTTTTAAAATCTCACCACCAAAATCAATTCCTGAAATTGAGCGGCACGAGGCCTTGCCTTTCTTGCCGCTATCATCAATCGCAATCACGGCAACTGGTTTATTGTAAAGATCTTTCAAACGCGACGCGACAATTCCGATAACGCCTTGATGCCAATTTTTTGAGACGGCAAAAATTATTGGATCTGTTGTTTTAAAGCCATCAATGCCCGATTCTAAAGCCTTCACAGCCGTTTCCAAAACTTGCACTTCCAGATCTTTTCTTTGTTTATTGAAATTTTCTAATTGCAGCGCAATCTCTTTAACTTCTTCTTCATCTTCACTAGATAAGATTCTAGCGCCCAAATCAGATTTGCCGACGCGGCCTCCAGCATTGATGCGCGGGCCAATCACAAATCCTAAATGATAGGCCGAAGGTTCTTCGTCAAGACCAGCTAAATCACAAATTTCGCGCAGACCCAAATTTTTTCTCTGCTTTAAAACTTTTAAACCAGCAGCCACAAAAGCCCGATTTAAGCCAGTTAGCGACATTACATCGCAAACAGTTCCAAGAGCAACAAGGTCTAAAAGATTGAGAAGATTTGGTTCTTTTTTTGCAGCATAAAAACCTGCTTCACGCATTTTTTTATTCACAGCCACCGCGAATAAAAACGAAACTCCAGCGGCGCAAAGATTTTTATGAGGAAATTTTTCGTCGAGTAAATTTGGATTAATCACGGCAATGGATTGAGGTTTTTCAAGCACTCCCAAATGGTGATCGATGACAATAATATCGAGCCCGACAGCGGCTGCATCTTCTAAAGGTTTGAAAGCAACAGTTCCGCAATCAAGCGTAATTACTAAATCTGTGCCAGTTCTTTTTAAGTTTAAAAGCGCTTCAGAATTTGGGCCATAACCTTCTAAAACGCGGTCAGGAATATAAATTCCAACATCAATTCCTGCCTCGCGGAAAAAGCGTTTAAGTGTGGCCGCAGAAGTTGCACCATCCACATCATAATCGGCAAAAATGGTGATTTTTTTATTTTCTTTAATTGCTGCAATCACATGATCAACAGCCTTATCCATGTCGCTTAATTCAAAAGGATTGGGCAAAGCAGTTTTAATTTTTGGATCTAAAAAATTCTCAATTTCATCTAAAGAAATTTCGCGCGCCGAAAGCAAATTGCTTAAAACTTCTGAGGTTTGAAAGCGTTGTTGAATGGCCACAGACAAGCGCTCATCAAAAGATTTTTGATGCCAATTGAGGCCTAAGATTGAGGTTTTGAAAGGTTGGGTCATGAGTGATGGATCTTAAAATAAATTGGAAGAAGCAATCCAGAATATTTCCACAAATTCGAAATATTATTGTGAAAATCATACATGCTAAATAGTCTCTACTCACCTCAAACTAATTCAATTCAATCTTCGTGCCAAGCAAAAATTCACCTATCATCATCAGCGAATTAAAGTCTCTAAATTACGACTCTTACCTCTGCTCAACGGTTGCTTTGCAACAAGATTTTGAAAAGATCGCGACTATTTTTTTACTACAAGCTGAGCTGAAAAAAATTTCTGACATCGCAAGTGAAGACATGATTGGCATGATTCGTTTAGCTTGGTGGAAAGAAAATTTGGAAGATGTGTTTTTAAAAAATAGCCACCCGCAACATCATATTTTAGAAGCGATTTTATCTTTCAAAGACGAAGTTGATTTTAACCTTCTAAGCCAATCATTTCAAGGTTTTGAAAAAGATTTTTCCGAAGAAAAAAAATTCCAAAAAAAGTCAGATTTAGAAGATTATATTTTCAAAACTTATGAAGTTTTTTTTCTAATAATTTTAAAAATTCTAAAATTTCCTGATGAAATTTTAGCTGGAAAAATTGCTAAAAATTTGAGCGTAATTTCTTTCTATTTTGACTTGTTGAAAAAAATAAAAAGTGAAGATGAAAAAGCCTCAAGATTTTTTTATGAAGGTTTTTTTGAAGAGTTAAAAATTGAGATTAAAGATTGGCAAAAAAGTGCCAAAGAAAATAATCATGAAAGCAATCTATTAGTGATTGTGAAGCATTTTTCAAAATTGATAAATGAGGCAGCTTTTGATCTGAAAAAAATCGAGAAATCTTTGCCGCAAAATAGTAAAAATTTATTACTGAAAAAAGATCTAGCGTTGATTTTCTTGAAAGATTTGCGAAAGAATAATTTTGATCTTTTTCAAACAAATTTCTCAGCAAAAAAGCTTTCTGTTAAACTAAAATTTCTAGGAATAATTTTCCGTAACTCTTTATTTTAGCCTCGCCAACGCCGCTTATCTTTCCCATTTCTTCTAAAGATTGCGGCTTAACTTTGATCATTTCAAATAAAGTTTTGTCGTGAAAAACAATGTAAGGCGGAACTTTTTGCTTTAGAGCAATTTCCATTCTCAGAGCTTTTAATTTCGCAAATAATTCATTTTCTGCGTCACCTTCCAATTCTAGAGCCACTTTTGCTTTGATGGTATTTTTGATTTTTACTTTGCCTGCATATTTGCGCATTTGAATTGGAGTTTTTTGCTGCAAAAATTTGCGGCCCGCTTCTGTCATTTTAATTCCGCCATGTCCTTCAACATCCACTTTCAAAAAATCCATCGCCACTAATTGGCGAAAAATACTTTGCCATTCAGCTTTGCTAAATTCTTTGCCAATGCCGAAAGTGCTAATTTGATCATGGTAAAAACTTTTGATTCTAGTGTCATCAACGCCAAGTAACACATCAATTAAATATCCCACACCAAATCTTTGGTCAGTGCGCAAAACGCAGGAAATTGCTTTTTGGGCGGCTATGCTAGCATCGAAAGTTTCAGGTTTGGCAAGGCAAGTATCGCAATTATTACAAGGCTCGCAACTATCATAATCATTTTGGCCAAAATATTTGAGCAAAATTTGGCGCCTACAGCTAGTTGCTTCACAAAGCCCAAGCAGAGAATTTAATTTTTGTCTTTCAATGCGTTTTTGATTTTCATCGGCATTTGATTCTTCAATAAAATTTCTTTGCGACGCCACATCAGATAATCCATAACACATCCAAGCGTTTGCTGGCAATCCGTCGCGACCAGCTCGGCCAGTCTCTTGGTAATAGGCTTCGATATTTTTTGGAGTATTCATATGAGCCACAAATCTCACATCGGGTTTATCAATTCCCATGCCAAAAGCAATTGTGGCAACCATAATTATGCCATCACCAAGCAAGAATTTTTCTTGGTTTTTGCGTCTTTTTTCAGCGTCCATTCCTGCATGATATGGAAAAGCATTAAAGCCTTCTTCTTTCAGCCAAGCGGCAGTTTCATCAACATTTTTGCGCGACAAGCAATAAACAATTCCACTGTCTTTTTTGTGAAATTCTCGGATGAATTCTAGCAATTGTTTTTTGTTATTTTCGCGCGAGACAATTGTATAATTTATATTAGGTCGATCAAAACCAGCGGTAAAAACTCGGCAATTTTCAAGATGTAATTTGCTTAAAATATCTTGTCTGGTTGGAGCATCTGCCGTGGCGGTGAGCGCAATGCGCGGCACATTTGGAAACCTTTCAGCTAATATAGAAAGTTTCGTGTAAACTGGTCGAAAATCATGTCCCCACTGCGAAACGCAATGTGCTTCGTCAATGGCAAAAAGTGAAATTGGTAAATCGATTAGCAATTCTAAAAATTCTGGTGAGGCCAATCTTTCTGGCGCCACATAAAGCAAATCTAATTTATTTTCTTTGATCAGATTTTTTACTTTCAAAATTTCATCAAAACTCATGCTAGAATTAATGGCTGCGGCATTTACTCCTGCTTGCTTTAAAGCGCTTACTTGATCTTGCATCAAAGCGATTAAAGGCGAAATTACGATTGCTACACCTTGCAAAAATAAAGCGGGAATTTGATAACAAAGAGACTTTCCGCCACCAGTTGGCATCATCACGAAACAGCTTTTGCCTGAAATTACATGATCAATAATTTCAGCCTGTGATCCACGAAAATTATCATAGCCGAAAGTTTGTTTTAGAATTTGTGATGGTGATTTGTTTTTATGCATTAGCGGATAATTGTTTTGCCCGTATGTCCCATTGACATACGGGACGGAGATCCCCGCAAAGCGGGGCACGACTCGTGTCGCGTTTCCGTACCCCTAAGGGTAAAGGACTTGTTTTATGCCAAACAAACTTTATGAAGAGCGGGCTTTGGTGTTTTTTATTTTTACGCAACACGAGTTGGGCCCCATTCTTGGGGGCGCTGATATAGCAAATTTTAAATTTTATCGTAAGAAATTTTTTCTTTTTTAGCGCCCGGATGAGTAACTGCGCCGAATCTTGCAGATCCTACAGTTTGAGCATATTTCCACAAAGTTCCGCTTTGATAATCATTTTCTCTAGGTTTCCACGCAGCTTTGCGGGCAGCAATTTCAGAGTCAGTTAAAGCAACGGCAATTGTGCCTTTTAAAGCATCAATTGTAATTTGGTCGCCATTTTTCAAAAGTGCAATCATGCCGCCAACAGCAGCTTCTGGGCTGACATGTCCGATGCAGAATCCTCTAGTTCCACCAGAAAATCTGCCATCAGTAATTAAAGCAACCAAGCTTCCCATTCCCTGACCATAAATTGCCGCAGTTGTGGCAAGCATTTCGCGCATACCAGGGCCACCTTTTGGTCCTTCATAACGAATTACCAAAACATCGCCTGCCTTATATTTCTTTTGTTCAACAGCTTTGAAACATTCTTCTTCTGAATCGAAACATAAAGCGCTGCCAGTGAAAACTTGCGCATCTGCGTTCATCCCCGCAACTTTTACAACTGCGCCGTCTTCTGCCAAATTGCCGCGCAAAGTTACCACGCCGCCAGTTGGAGAAAGTGGTTTTTCTGGGCGATAAACCACGGCTTGGTTTTCGTTGAATTTAATGTCGGCCAAATTTTCTGCCATGGTTTTGCCAGTCACTGTCATGCAGTCGCCATGAATGTAACCAGCATCAAGCAGAACTTTTAAAATCATTTGCACGCCGCCCACTTCAAATAAATCTTTCGCCACATATTTTCCACCTGGTTTCATGTCGGCAATGTAAGGAGTTTTTTTGAAAATTTCGCCCACGGCAAAAATATCAAAATCAATTCCACATTCATTAGCAATTGCTGGCAAATGAAGAACGGCATTGGTTGAGCCGCCAGTTGCAGCAACAATTATTGCGGCATTTTCTAAAGCTTTTCTGGTTACGATGTCGCGCGGTTTAATATTTTTGGCAATTAAATTCATCACAGCTTTGCCTGATTGGTAAGCATATTCGTCGCGTGATTCGTAAGGTGCGGGAGTTCCAGAAGATCCTGGAAGTGCAAGACCAATTGCTTCACTTACGCAGGCCATAGTGTTGGCAGTGAATTGTCCGCCGCAGGCGCCAGCACTTGGGCAAGCAGCTTTGGTTAGAATTTTTAAATCTTCTTCGCTCATTTTCCCGGCATCTCTTTGTCCTACAGCTTCAAAGACATCCACAATTGTCACATCTCTATCTTTAAAACGGCCAGGTAAAATTGAACCGCCATACATAAAGACAGAAGGCACATTTAAACGCACCATCGACATCATCATTCCAGGTAAAGATTTGTCGCAACCAGCAATTCCAACTAACGCGTCATAACAATGTCCGCGCACTGTCACTTCAATTGAATCGGCGATAACTTCGCGCGACACCAGCGAAGATTTCATGCCTTGATGACCATTGGCGATTCCGTCAGTAACTGTGATGGTGGTAAATTCTCTAGGAGTTCCGCCTGCATCTTTCACACCTTTTTTCGCAGGTTGGGCTTGGCGTTGCAAAGCTATGTTGCAAGGTGCGGCTTCATTCCACGCACTTACCACGCCAACAAAAGGTGACTGCAAATCTTCTTCGGTAAGGCCGTGCGGATATAGATCGGTTTTGATGTTATATAGCATGGTCTTTCTGCCTTCGCATCCGTGAGAGTTAGTTACATAACGCGAAGGTAATTTTGATTTGTCGAATTTGGTCATAAATGAAATTTGTAAAGTGAGGTTTTTGGAAGGAATTTAATAAAGCTAATATGAGGTTAATTTATTTTTAAGATCAATCCAGAATTTTACTGAAAAACCTTAATCATAAAACACAAAATTGCATAGAAAACTTGATATTCTGAATTCTATTATAGAGACTGCGACCTTTCCTGCATCTATCTTTAAATCAAATTTATAAATTTTTTAATGAAAAAATATCATATGAGAAATCGTAAAGCCTTTTCTCTAATTGAACTTTCAATTGTAATTGTAGTCATTGGCATTCTTATTGCTGGTGTCACACAAGGTACTAGATTGGTAAGAGAATTTAAAATATCGACCGCCCGAACTGTTACTCAAAGTTCTGCAGTTCCTGGTATCAGAGATTTGGAATTGTGGCTTGAAACAACTGGCGAAAAAAGTTTTATCGATGCAGAGGCTGTAGAAGGGGAAGCTGTAGGCACTTGGTATGACATGAATGTTAATAATGAAAAGCATGATGCTTCATCCACATTAACGGCTAGACCTACTTATAGAAGAGGTGCTTTAAACGGTCTTCCCGCTCTGACATTCGACGGAACTAATGATACAATGGCTCCAAGCTTTGCTGGATATTCTTCAAACGCGCCATCCACTAACAATAACTTTACTTTATTCTTGGTTGCTCAAACTGCTGATACTCATGGAATAGATGTTCAATCTGACTCTGGAACTGCTGGTCAATCAGAACAAAAATTCGTAATTTTTCCACAACAAGGATCTTCGGTTTACGGATGTACAAGTTGCGTGGGAACTGGGATTTCTTTAGGAACAAATGGCGTGTCATTTTATCAAAATACTTCTGGGACAACTTCTCCTAGCGCAGTTTATAGCGGCGGAGATACTGCAGTGGCCTCAATTATTGCAATAGTCAATACCAACAAAAAACCTAAAATTTATGTTAATGGTCAACTAAGGGCTACGGGAATAGAGAGTTCTTTTTCTACTGTTTATGCTGGATATATTATCGGAGGAAATTCTTTATTTTCTTCGCAATTTTTCAAAGGTGAGGTTGGAGAATATATCATTTACAACCGCGCTTTAGTTCCTGCCGAGCAAGGATCGGTTGAAAAATATCTTGGTCAAAAATGGGGAATTAAAGTTTATCCGCAGAATTAATTTGGCTGGTTAATTCTCAATAAAAAAGGCTCTGATTTTTTCAAATCAGAGCCTTTTTTAGTTTCATGTTTTGGTAGAAAATTATTTTCCATCCAAACCATAAGCGCTGTGAAGAACTCTAACTGCAAGCTCACCATATTCTTTAGAAATCAAAACTGAAATTTTGATTTCAGAAGTTGAAATCAAAAGAATGTTAATGCCTTTTTCAGCCAAAGTTTTGAACATTGTATGAGCAACACCAGAATGGCTGATCATGCCCACGCCAATTACTGAAATTTTAGCAATACCTTCATCTATTTTCATTTCGGCATAATTAGTTTCGCCTCTAACTGACTCGATGGCCATTTTAGCTTTTTCAAGCTCAGTTTTGTCAGTGGTAAAAGTGATATCAACTGATTTACCATCAGCACTGATATTTTGTACGATCATATCAATATTCACTTCTTTTTCATGCAGAGCTCCGAAGATTGCAGAAGATAATCCTGCGTGATCAGGCATTTTAGTTAAAGTAATTCTAACATCATTTTTGCTATAACTGATTCCTGTAATTAAGCGTCTTTCCATAATTTCCTCGTCATTATTGATTAAAATTGTTCCTGAAGTTTCGGTAGTTTCGGCAAAAGTTGACAAAACTCTAACTCTCACATTATGAGCCATAGCCATTGCAACCGAGCGAGTTTGTAAAACTTTCGATCCGCTATAAGCCATTTCTAACATTTCTTCGTAAGTAACTTTATTCAACTTTCTAGCCTTGTCAGTAATGCGTGGATCTGTTGTGTAAACACCATCCACATCGGTGTAAATGTCACATCTGTCAGCTTTAATCGCAGCAGCAATTGCCACTGCAGAAGTATCCGATCCTCCTCTTCCTAAAGTTGAAATGCGATTAGTTGCTTTGTGAATTCCTTGAAATCCAGCAATCACAACCACATCATTAACTTCCATACTTTTTAAAATATATGAGCCATCAATTTCATCAATTCTAGCTTTGCTGTGAACATCGTCAGTTGTAAGAGGAATCTGCCATCCTAAAAATGATCTGGCTTTGTAACCAATTGATTGCAATTCAAGAGCTAAAAGGCCGCAAGTAACTTGCTCGCCAGTTGCTACAATCGAATCATATTCAGATAAAGATTGAGAATCCATTAAAGGTGAAACTTGGTTGCAATAGTCAACAAGCTGATTAGTAACACCAGACATAGCCGAAACCACAACTACAATCTTATTTCCTAAGTCAATTTCTTGCTTAACTTTTTTCGCAACATTTTTGATTCTAGCAATGTCACCAACCGAGGTGCCGCCAAATTTTTGAACAATAAGCATGATTATTTGGTTTTGTTGAACTTCTAGAAATGCTATTTCTTGAGGAAGTCTTATTTGACTATTATAAGGAGAAAAAATGATTAAAATTTTGGTGTTTTTGCATTGTTAATATCGAGGAAATTTTTTCAAGAAAAGAATATTCAAATATGACGCGAGCCAATAATTCCCAAAGAAATCACAAGAAAAAAATTGATTTATCATTTTATGAATTTATAAGCTGAGTTCTTCATTAGCTTTATCAAATCCTCAATCAAAATTTTCCTAAAAATGCATTTATTTAGAAAGCTCGCTGGCAATATATTTTTCAAAATTATTCTAGCTTTCATCATGCTATCTTTCGTTTTATTCGGAGTTAGCGGTTTCATTTTAAATGACTCGGGATCTTGGGTTGCAAAGATCGGCGGCAAAACCATCAGCCAAAATGTTTTCATGAAAGAAATGCAAAAAAATCGTGAAATGATTTTGCAAGCTAACAAAGGCGAAGAAGCCATGAAGTATCTAGAATCAGACCAATTCAAATCTGATACTTTAGGTCGTATGATCAATGCTATCGTAATTGAAAAATTGCGCGCAGATCTTGGTGTTGAGGCCAGCAAAAAATTAATCTTACAAGAAGTTGCTAAAGACGCTAATTTCAGAGACAAAGACGGAAAATTTGATCGCGCTGCTTTCAAAGCTTTTTTAGCAAAAAATGGTCTTGATGAAGAAAAATATGTAAGAATGGTTCAAGATGAAGTTGTAGCAACAATGGTTATTCAAACCATGTCAATGAACGCTCCAGTTAATACTAATATCATCACTCAAAGTGAAGAATTTAAAAAAGAACAACGCTTTGCTGATGTAGTTATCATCAGTGATAAAAATGCTGGAAAACCAGAAGCTGCGAAGCCTGAAGAAATTACTGCTTTTTTTGAAGCCAACAGAACTAGATATTCTGCACCTGAAACTCGCAAAGTTTCTTACTTAAGTTTTTCAAGAAAAGATTTTGCTAAAGATTTCCAAGTGAGTGATTCAGAAGTTGCTGCGGAATATGACAAAAATAGAGAGCAATTTCAAAGACCTGAAAGCAGAAATTTATATCATGTGGTATTTGAAACGGAAGATTCTGCAAAAGATTTTGCTAAAAAATTAAGTGCAAATTCTGATAAAGAAAAAGCTGCTGCTGAATTTGCAAAACTTGCTAAAGAGATTCAAAAAAAGGATCAAAAAGCTATTACTTTAAGCAAAGTTACTCAAAAAGATTTGATCCCAGAGCTATCAAGCGCAGTTTTTAAATTAGCTGTGAATGATCATAGTGAAGTTTTAAAAAGCCCTCTAGGTTATCATGTATTTTTGTTAACCAATATTAATAAAAGCGAAGTTATTCCTCTTACTGAAGTTAGAGAATCTATTAAAGCTAAAATGCTTGCTGAAGGAAAAGATAAAGCAGTTCAGGCTAAAATTTCTCAAATTGATGATGAAATTTTAACTTCAAATTCTTTAAGCGAAGTTGCTAAAAAATATTCGCTAAAACTTTCTCACAATGCTTTGCAAATCAATCAAGCTGGACAAGATTCAAAAGGAAATATTCCTGCTGAAATCAAGTCTTTGACTGACTTTGCTGAAAATGCATTTTCTTTGAAAAAAGACCAAGCTTCAAAATTATTTTTCTCAAAAGGCAGTGATGAATATTATGCTGTGAAAGTTGAAGAAATTGCAGCAGCGCACGAGAAAAAATTAGAAGAGGTTAGATCTGAAGTTCTTGCTGATTTAACTAAGCATAAAACTCAAGCTCACTTACAAATGATGGCGCAAAAAATTGGTGAAGAAATTCAAAAAAATCCAGCGGACGCTGCCAAAATTGCCGCTAAACATGGTTTGAAATTTGAAAAAAATAGAGAATTTCCAAGAATTTTTTATGTGAATTTCCAAGGCCGCCAAATTCCTTATGCTAATAAATTCTTAGATGAATTATTCTCTTTGAAAATTGGTCAAGCTACTTCAGTTCACCAACAAAGTGCGGCAGAATTTATGGTCGGTGTGCTTCGCTCATCTAAAAAACCTGAACTTGGTTTTGCGCAAATTGATCGTGCTAAAAAAGAATCTGAAGGGCTTTTAAGAAATGAGATTCTTCAAGGATATAACACTTTTGTGATGAAAAAATATCCAGTAAAAGTGAATGAAAAAGCTTTGGGTAAAAAAGAAGAAAAATAGTTTTTAAAGTGGTAAGCGGGCCAAGGCTCGCTTACTCTCTCACATCTTTCGAAGAAAATCTAAATGTATAATTTTAGCAAAGACGAATTTAGTCGTATTTTACAAAAAACAAAATCGACCATTCTTTATAAAAAAATTCCCTCTGACACAATCACGCCAGTTCTGGCCTCGTTAAAAATTTCTCAAAACTTAAGCGAAAAAAATAACTATAATTTCCTTTTAGAATCTGCCGAAAAAGGCAATAATAAAGGTCGCTTTTCGGTGATTGGTTTAATGCCAGATTTGCTGTGGAAATGCGATGGTAAATCTTCTTTCATTAATCGCCAATTTGAAAAAAATTCTGAAAATTTTGTTGAAGAAAAAGGTGGTGTGATTGCCAATTTGCGCAAACTTGTAAATGAATCAAAGATTGATTGGGAAAATTTAAACTATGCCAATGGGGCTTTGCCAGAAGTGTGTGGAGGAATTTTTGGTTACATGTCTTATGATATGGTACGATTAATGGAAAAGATGCCAGACAAAGGCTTGAAAGATGATTTTAAAATTCCAGATAGCATTTTTATTCGCCCACAAATTTTGATTATTTTTGATAATCTTTTTGACTGCTCTTTAATTTGCGCGCCGATTTTTGCAGATGACCAAAAAGAATCTGCGGAAGAAATTTTTGAGCAAGCGGCAAGCAGAATTTCTTATGTTGAAGAAATTTTGCAAAAACCTTATGAAACCCCTAAAAATAAGGTTAATCCGCAATTTAATTTCTCTTCAAATTATACAGAAAATGAATATTGCGCTGCGGTAGAAAAAGCTAAAACTTACATCACTGACGGCGATATTTTCCAAGTTTTGCCTTCGCAAAGATTCACTTCTGATTTTAATTCTGAAATTTCTGAATTTGCATTTTATCGCGCACTCCGCGCAGTGAACCCTTCGCCATTTTTATTTTATTTAAAATTTCCAGAATTCTCGCTAATCGGCTCTAGCCCTGAGATTATGGTCTCTTCTAAATCTAGGAAAATCACCTTAAGACCATTGGCCGGAACTCGTAAAAGAGGAAAATCTGTGGAAGAAGATAAAAGAATGGCGACAGAATTATTGAATGATGAAAAAGAAGTGGCAGAACATTTAATGTTGATTGACCTAGGGCGCCATGATGTTGGACGCGTTGCTCAAGAAGGTTCTGTAGTTGTAACAGAAAAAATGGTGATCGAAAATTATTCTCATGTGATGCACATTTCTTCAACCGTAGAAGGAATTTTGCGTGATGATTTAGATGCTTTAGATGCTTTAATTTCAGGATTTCCAGCAGGCACTGTAAGCGGCGCTCCAAAAATTCGTGCTATGGAAATTATTGAAGAAATTGAAAAAGTTAAACGCAGCTTTTATGCGGGATGTGTGGGATATTTTTCTGCAAATGGTGATATGGAAACCTGCATTACTCTGCGTTCGGCTTTGATTAAAGATGGAAAAATTTATCTGCAAGCAGGCGCGGGAGTAGTTTTTGATTCGGATCCAAAATCTGAATATCAAGAATGTATCAATAAGGCTCAGGCGCTAATAAAGGCTTGCGAAAGAATAAGTGATTTTGTTTAAAAGGCTTGGAAAGACAAATTAATGCACCTTTAACATCAAGAGGATGTTTTTATAAAACTCGAATAACACGAAAGATAGTCGCTGCAAATTAATTAAAATTTAAAATTCCTAACATGAAGTTTAGAAATCTAACAGCTCGAAAAGCCTTTTCCTACATGGAAATCTCCGTAGTGATTTTGATGATAGGGCTTTTAATTGCTGGAATTAGCAAAGGCACGGACATGATTGGAGACTTCAGAATACAAACTGCCAGAAATCTTACCAAAAACGCTCCGATGCTGAGAATGTCTGGTCTAACTGTTTGGTTGGATACTGTATCTAAAGAAAGTTTTGATATTGAAGTTGATGTGAAAGATTCAACTAAAAATAAAGTCAGCGAATGGAATGATTTGAACCCACTAGCCAATAATAAATTTGACCTTATGCAGCCAACTTCTTCTTTGCAGCCTACTTTAGTTATTGATTCGAAGATGAATAATTTGCCGGTATTTTTGTTTGATGGAGTTGATGACAATTTTTACAGACTAAATGTTCTTGGATCTGATTTTTCTCAAAGCGATCAGGTAACAATATTCTTGGTACAAAAATACACCCCAATGCAAGCTTCAATGACATATGCATGGGTACCCAGCAATGGTCAAAGAATGATATATCATAGTCAATGGACGGACGGTAATACATATTTTGATTTTTCGGATGGCTTGCTTGGAACTGGCAGATTATCTACAAGTACTATTGGTCAATATATTAATATGGGTGATATTACGACTTTGATTCGCAAGCCAACTGGGGTTGCAAATATTAGAATTAATAGTCACAAGCTTTTTTCTACAGATGCCCCCCAAACAGGCATTCTTGATGTAACTGCTTCATCAACTTTTTATATAGGCGCTCAAATAGATAATGCTAATGCATTTAACGGTAATCTTGGAGAAGTGATTATTTTTAATAGAGCTCTTAAAGAAGGTGAGATTAATTCAGTTGAGCAATATTTAAGCCAAAAATGGGGCATTAAACTCATCCCTTAGTTATTTTAAAAATATGAAAAATCCTAAAAGAAATCTTTAGACAGCTTTAAGATGGATAATGGATGGTGATATAGAAGAAATTATTGTCTTTAACCGCAAATGGTGAGTGTAGATTTTTTTAAAACTAAATCCCTATCAAACTTTTAGCAAAATTTTTAGCATCAAATTCCTGTAAATCCTCAATCTTCTCGCCAATTCCAATGGCGTAAATTGGCTTCTTAAATTGATTAGCCAAAGCCACCACAATTCCACCTTTAGCAGAGCCGTCGAGCTTAGTTATTATTAGCCCTGTAATTTCTACTGTTTGATTAAAAATATCTAATTGGCTTTTAGCATTTTGGCCAGTTGTAGCGTCTAAAATTAAGATATTTTCATGAGGTGCGCTAGCATCACTTTTTCTTAAAACCGAGCCAATTTTTTTCAACTCATCCATCAAATTTTGTTTATTTTGCAATCTGCCCGCAGTGTCAATAAGCAAAAAATCTGAACCATTTTTTTTAGCAATTTCAAAAGCGCGATAAGAAACTGCTGCCGGATCTTCCCCATCTCTGCAGGCAGAAACTATTTCACAATCGGCTCTTTTGGCCCAAATTTCTAATTGGTGCGAAGCCGCAGCTCTGAAGGTGTCGCAAGCGGCGATGGTAACTTTTTTATTGTGGTTTTTTAAGTTAAAAGCAATCTTGCCAATGGTGGTGGTTTTGCCAGCGCCATTCACGCCGTTTAGAATAATTACCTTAGGTTTGATATTGTCGTTAATTTCTAAAGATTTTTGGCAAGGCAGTAAAATTGCTTCAAGCTCTTCGCTGAAAAAATTTTTAATTTCTGTGAGAGAAATATTTTTAGGAAATTTTTTACTCTTAAAATTACTAACGATTCTCATCGCAGTATCTGCGCCAACATCGCTCATAATCAGCATTTCTTCTAGCTCTTCAAGAATTTCAAATTCTAGTTTCTTATGAGTGAAAAGCTGCGTGATGGCGTTAGAAATTTTAGAAGAAGCAGCAAGTTCATTTTGAATTTTTGACTTGGAAAAAAGGCTAAAAAAAGACATGTTATTTCGATAAGTAATTTGCAGGATTTACCGAATCGCGACCTTTTCTTAAGCCGAAATAAAGTTGAGGAGAATTGACATTTCCAGTTGATCCTACTTCGGCAATTTGATCACCTTTGGCAACTTTTTGGCCGCGTTTCACTAGTGTTTTCGACAAGTGAGCATAAGCAGTAATCCAGCCGCCGCTATGTTTTATAATAATTAAATTTCCATAACCTTTTAATTCATTGCCCACATAAGCCACAACACCATCTTCTGAAGCTTTTACTTTGGAGCCTTCCAAGGCTTTGATATTAATTCCATCATTATAAAGACCGCCTTTTTTGGGACCAAATTTAGAAATAACTTCGCCTTTTAGCGGCCAAGCAAAATGATTAAATTTGTCTAAAGTTTTTTCGACAAAATTTGGGCTGTAAGTTTTTGTTCCTTCTTTGTTAGGAGTGACATTTTCTTTAGTGGCAATTACAGTTTTTGCAGTTTCTGTAGTTTTTGTTTCCGACTTATATTCTGTTTTATTCTGCACCAAATTTACTGAAGTGCGATTGTCAGGCGCGGCAATTTTAATTTTCTGTCCAGCTTGCAATCTATAAGGCTCTTTCAAATCATTAAGCGCCACAAGGCTGTTAATGTTGGTATTATTATTGCGAGCAATTTGATAAATTGTTTCGCCTTTTTTCACTTCGTAATAAACAGAAGCAGGAATATTTAATTTGCTGCCAAGCACCAATCCATAAGGGGGGGTGAGATTATTTTCGGTGATTAAATCGCGCAGTGGAACTTGGTATTTTTTAGAAATGCTGTAAAGAGTGTCGCCTGCTGCAACCTCAACCTGAAGCGCTTTAGAGGTTTTGCTTTGAGGCAAATTTTGATATTTCTTTTTTGTGAGAGAGTTGTTTTTGTTATAAAGATTTTTGCTATTAGTAACAACTTGCGCAGGTTTTTGAGTGCAGGCAAAGCACAAAATAGAGAGTATCAATAATGAAGAGACTTTTTGCAAAAGTGTCATCTGCGAAGAATTTGTTATTAAATTTGAATTATGTCTTTAATTTATTTAAGACTCGTAAAATTAGCAATTACTCAAATCCTCAAGCTTCATAATCAAACAAATTTAAATCAGCATTAAATCATGGAAGTTCTTTCTGCGCTCAATTCTCAATTATCAAGCAACGCTCAAATTGCTTTCATCACTTTCTGCGCCCTTATTTTTGGTTCATTTGCTAGTTTAATCAGTCATCGTTTAGCAACAAAACAGCCAATGGTTTTTGCGCGTTCTCAGTGTGTGAAATGCGGTATCGCACTTAAAATTAGAAATTTAATTCCGATATTTTCTTGGGTTATACAGCGTGGAAAATGTAGTAATTGCAAAGCTAAAATTTCAGCTCGTTATCCGTTAATTGAAGCTAGTTTTGTTATCACATTTTTGTCAGTTTATTTTGCCTTGGGCCAAGTTATCGATATTAGAATGCTGCTATGCTGTGCAATTGCTGGAACTTTGATTGTGATGACGGTGGTAGATCTTGAGCATTATTTTATTCCCGACATTACCCAATATTTTTTAGCACTTTTGGTGATTTTTTTAAGAATTCATGATGATGGAACCAATGGTGCGATGATGAATTTACAAGCTGCTTTTTTATATATGGGATTTGGACTTTTGCTTTTAGCTTTTTTTTACATCACAACAAAAATGGAAGCTATTGGCATTGACGATATTAAATTCTTTTTCATTTCTGGGCTTCTGCTTGGATCTAAAGGATTCCTACTCTTCATGCTTTTCAGCGGAGTCTTCGGTGTGATCTTTGGCATGATTTGGCAGAAAGTTAAAAAAGAAGCGACCTTTCCTTTTGCGCCATCAATTTGTGCTGCGATGTTTGTGGTGATGATGTTTGGGAAGGATGTAAATTTGACGAAATTAATGGGTGATTTGATTTTCTAGATTTGAAAATTGCTAAAGCAATTATCAGGGAGGGAATCTTTAGTATCTCCCCTCCTTGAAAAGGAAGGGCTTAGATTGGATTCTTGAGTAAAAGGAGGGGTTCAAAATTAAGCTCTGGCCAAATTCTTCGCGATGTTTTCGCGATAGGCGAATTGTCTTTTTTCGGTCAGGTTTTTTTCTTCGAAGATAAATTTTTCTAAAAAATATCCGCTTAATTTTAGGCCATCAATTAAGTGTTCTTCTTCACATTCGGTTTCTTCAGTTAAAAAACTAGGTAACCTCAAAAGCTTGTTTCTGTAGGGTTCACCAGCTTCTAAAGAAACAGCGCAGGCAGATTTGGGAGAAACAAAAGCAAGGTTCACTCTCGAATTTGTAACCACGCAGCAAGATAGATCAATTCCATAGCCCAGAGTTTTTAAAATCTTCAATTCCAGCTTCACATAATCGGCGATGAAATCTTTTTTTTGAACATTGTCATCAGAAAGTTTTTGTAAAAATTCATGCATTTTTTCAAAAAGTAATTCATGATTTTCTCTTTCTAAAAAAGCGCTATCGATGATTGAAAATAAAGAATTGGCGCAATCTAAACGCAAGCGATCAAACATGATTTTCGAGCAGTAACTTTTCACTAAATCAACTGCCACAAATTGTCCTAAATTTTCTTCAATGCGGGAAATATGTTCGAAGGAAATTAAATTTCCGATTTGAAAAATAGTACGATCTTTAGCTGATTTTGCTGATTTGACGAAGCCGCGATAAAGGCCGTGATTTTGCGAGAAGACTTTTACGATTAGGGAATTTTCGCTATATTTTCTTTGACTGATAATGATGCCTTGGTCGCTAAATTTCATAATCCTTTAGGTAATTTAAAGCTTCGGATATTTCGCCAAATACCAACTTATTTGGAAGTTGGTTGCGAAACCAAGTTAGTTGGCGTTTTGCATAATTTCTAGTTTTTTGTGAAGCGATATTTATGGCTTCTTCTTCAGAAATTCGCTTTTCTAAAAAATCAGTAATTTCAATGAATCCTAAAGTTTTGGTAATTGCTGCATCTTCTGTAATTCCTTGATCTAATAGATTTTCCACTTCTGCAATCGCGCCATTTTTCATCATTAATTCAAAACGCGAATTACAAGTTTTGTAAAGTCTTTCGCGATTAGGATTTAGATTTATGTGAGTGAAAATTTCTTCAGCAAAAAGCATTTTGTTAGGCTGATTTTGCCACCAGAAAAATGATTTTTCAGTTTGTTTTAAAACTTCATAAGCCCTGATAAGGCGTTGTTTATCGAGATTTAAAATTCGCTCTTTTTCTTCGCCTAAATTAAGCAATTCGGCTTTAAAATTCTGCGCGCCAATCTCTTCAAAAAGTTCGCGGGCTTGTCTTCTAACTTCTTCATCAATAAAGGGAATTTCACAAATTCCTTCCACTAATTTAGAAATATACATGCCGCTGCCGCCAACAATCACGGGCAATTTATTTTGCTGCCAACTGTCTTCAACCGCCGATTTCACTAGCTTCAACCACATTCCAACTGATGAAGTTTCGAAAGGTGTTAGGGCAGAATATAAAAAATGTTTTACTTTTTTTTGTTCTTCATTTGAGGGCTGTGAAGATAGAATTGGCAAGCCTTGGTAGATTTGCAAAGAGTCGGCATTAATGATTGCAATATCTTGAGAATCAGCAAGTTCCAAAGCCAAAGCAGATTTGCCTGAAGCCGTTGGACCAGAGATGATTAAGATTTTTTGGGTCATTGCGATTTTTTTAATCTTCAGATGTGGAGTTAAGCTGCGCCTCAGAATCCGCTTCAGCCTTAATCAAAACATTCTTCAAATTTTGCATATCTTCAGGAAGCGGAATTTCAAAAAACATTTCTTCATTAGTTCTGGGGTGAGAAAATCCAATTTTATAAGAATGCAAAGCTTGTCTTGGAAAGGCTTTGATGAAATTTTTGGCTTCTAATTCTAAAAGCATCGGCGCACTTTTTTTGCTGCCATTATAAACATAATCGCCCACCAAAGAATGTTTCATCGATTCTAAATGAACTCTGATTTGGTGAGTGCGGCCAGTGTCTAATTTGCATTCAACAATGCTTATATAATCATTTAAAAAAACTTTTTTAGTTTCGTAATGAGTAATGGCGGTGCGACCAATGGTGCGGCTGATTGTCATTTTTAAACGATTAGTGCGGCTTCTCACAATATTCTTATTGATCATACCACGAGCTGGGTCTAACGCGCCATAAATAAAGGCGATGTAAGTTCTTTTAATTTCGCGAAGGCGCAATTTTTCACTTAAAACTTGGTGGGTCAGATCATTTTTAGCAACCAGCATCAAGCCGCTCGTGTCTTTGTCTAAACGATGCACAATTCCGGGGCGAAAATCGCCGCTTGCTGAAGTGGATAATTTATTTTGATGAGTGAATAAAAGTGCGTTCACCAAAGTATTATCTTGGTTGCCGGCACCTGGGTGAACCGTTAGGCCAGCTGGTTTGTTGATTACCAATAAATCATCATCTTCAAAAATAATTTCAAAGGGAATTTCTTTGGCTTCTAAATGGCTGGTTTTGGGTGCGGCAATTTCGACAAAGAATTTTTGTCCTAATTTTGTTTTTTGTGATGCGGTAGAAATAACATGATTTTGCTCGTTAGAAATCAGTTTTTCATCTAAAAGATGCTGAATTTTTGTGCGATTAATTTCTGGTTTTATGTTAGAAAATTTTTCAGTTAAGAACTTATCCAACCTAACGCCCACTTCATTTTCTGTAACTGTAAATTCAAACTTTTCCATTCAGTTCCTTAATATTTTATTTCAATAATTCGTGCGTCACTTCCTAATTTTTCATCAAATGAAAATGTAATTTCAAAATAATCTTTTCTTAAAAATTTCTCAGCAATTTCAGGCCATTCAATTAAACAAATGCCATTTTTTAAAGCGTCAAAAAAGCCAATATTTTCAAGCTCTTCCGCGCTTTTTAAGCGATATAAATCAAAGTGAAAAATCTCACCTTTTTTAGTATCATAAGAATAAACCAAATTGAAAGTGGGACTTAAAACATCAACCGGACTTTCGCTCAAAGCATTGATAAAGCTGCGGGCAAAAAAACTTTTTCCCGCGCCAAGAGTGCCTTTCAATCCAATAATGTCGCCAATTTGCGCCTGACTGGCAATTTCAACTGCCAGATCTTGCATTTGCGATAAATTTTTAACGATCATGACTTTGATTATTTTTATTGTCGGTTATTCTGCGCTTACTTTTAGGATTAATAGTTGTGTTGGGACGAGATCTTTTTTGTCCGGTAATGTTTTGTTCTTCTTCATCTGAGCTGCTTTCAATATCATTGGTTTGCGAATCACCTTCTACTTCAGATTGGCCGCTTAATTCTTCAGTTGCGGAGTTAGTCGCGTCTTTAATTTCATTCCAGGTTTGTGAGTAATTTTGGTAAGCTTCGTCATTCTGGTGACCTTGTTCCAACAAGTTATCAGTTATGTCCATTATACTTTGGCGCACTTTTTCCGGCATTTTTTCCAACATTGTTTCAGCTGAAATATTCTGACCATTTTCATCTGAGCTGCTTTCAATATCACTGGTTTGCGAATCACCTTCTACTTCAGATTGGCCGCTTAATTCTTCAGTTGCGGAGTTAGTCGCGTCTTTAATTTCATTCCAGGTTTGTGAGTAATTTTGGTAAGCTTCGTCATTCTGGTGAACTTGTTCCAACAAGTTATCAGTTATGTCCATTATACTTTGGCGCACTTTTTCTGGCATTTTTTCCAACATTGTTTCAGCTGAAATATTCTGACCATTAACCACCATTCTTACCAAAGCATTTTGAAAATTTTCCGTTTGAGATAATTTAGCTTTTTGATCATCATTTAAAAAGCCCAAAACAACTTCCAACATTGTTTTCAGATCTTCATCTTCTGATGCAAAACTATCGCTGATATTTTGGAAAATAGGTTCAATAAAATAAACTGCGCGTTCTGGGCTAATTAGACTTAACGCAAATCCAATAAACTCCGAATCCTTGTTAAGGTTATCCGCTTTTATCATCAAATAGTCATAAAACTTAACCAGCTGGTTATAGTTTTTTGTTAAATGATGGTTTCTAAACGCAAATTCTTCCGGCTCTTGTAATGTTTTTCTAAAATATTTTTGTAAATCCACAAAGAAATCATTTCCCTCATCAAAGCCATCGAAGCAATTAAATATTGTTTTCTCTAATTCACGATCATTGCACCAAATAATTATTTTAACCGCCTCCCAACTTTTGGCGATTTCTTTACGATCTTGTGGAGAAAGAGAATCCATCATTTTAATCATTTTTTCAAATCTCTCTTCCCTGCTCATTATCGGATCTTCTTCAATAGTCTCTTTCTCTGTGTTGAAAGAAAACATTTCATAAAAAACACTTTTCCATAACTCATCTGGCTTTTGATTTTGCGCAGTCTGTTGCTCAATCAAGATATCGGCCATTTTTGGGATTGCAGCGAACCATGCCTTATTAGAAACTTTTTCGTAAGGATATATTTTTTGACACCAAGCTATAACCTCGGCAAGCTCTTGAATTTTTTCAGCATCATTTGAAGTTGTTATTTCGTCCGCCAACTCATCAATTTGCCCTTTGGTAATTTTCGAGATTTTTTCCTCAAGTCGCAAAGCTTTCTGAAAGGTAAGCAATTTAACCGGAGGAAATTTAGAAGAAATTTGTCTTTGCCTTAATTCGTCATTTAAACCCGATGCTAAATTGCTTTTTACCTCTTCTGGAAGGTTAGAAAAAAAAGCTGCAGCTGCTTCATGATTTCTGGATTTCAGAATATTTTCAAACACCCTTATGCCATCCTTGCTAGATATTTCTGCGGCAATCTGCTTTTTTTCTTCCTCATCAGTCATTATCGGAAAATTCAGCAAATACCTGATTTTTTCATAATCCCTGCGACGGACGAGCAATTCTATTTTGTCAGTAAAATCTTTCATATTTATAACTAGATTAAATTAAAAAAAGTTTGAATTGGCACGTGATCTGAAGGCTGAGTTGCGATACGAAAATCACGATAAATTTTCATCGACTTGATATGATCTTGTAAATTCGAAGTTGCCCAAATGTGATCCAAACGCCGACCTTTGTTTGAACCCAAAGGATCCAAACCACGATAGCTCCACCAGCTGTAAAGCTTTTCTTTTGCATCAACAAAGTGACGATGAGTATCAATAAAATTCAAGCTTTCTTGCAAACGCGTCATTTTTTCCACTTCAATTGGCGTGTGCGAAACAATTTTCAAAAGTTGCTTATGCGACCAAACATCATGCTCGAGCGGCGCGATATTCATATCGCCAACAATGATAATTTTTTTATCTTTTTGGGCAGCGAAATATTCAGTCATCCAATCAACGAATTTAAGCTTGTGATCAAATTTATGATTAAGGCTGACATCAGGAATATCACCGCCCGCCGGCACATAAAAATTATGCAGGAATACTTCACCAACTTTTGTTTCAAAAGCGCAAGAAATGTGACGTTTGTGGCCGTAATTTTCGACATCAATTTTCTCAATTTTTGCAAACGGAAATTTCGATAAAATTGCCACGCCATTATAAGATTTTTCACCGGAAAAAATTACATATTCAAAGCCTAAAGCCTTGACTGCTTTAAGCGGAAAGGCTTCATCAGCAACTTTGGTTTCCTGCAAACAAATTACATCAGGGCTCGCTTCTTCAACAAATTTTTGAAGCAGAGAAATGCGCAAACGCAGAGAATTAATATTCCACGAAACTATTTTCATCAAAACTCAATTTTCCAACATTTTGCCGCTTGTTCGGCTAGCCATTTTTGTCTTTTTAAAATCGCTTCATGATTCCATTCCTCAAATTCATCTATTTGAGAGGTAATTTTGTAAGAATTTTCAAAAAACAACTCCTTCTTTTCTCTGAAAGATTTTGTAGAGGCATATTTATTGGTTTTTTTATCCAACAAAGTCATATTTCCTAAGGAGCTGGAGTCTCCTTCTTCAAAATTATGATTTGACCACCAAGGATAAGATTCCCATTTTTGTGGAAGTATGTGCTCTAAAGTTGTTTCGCTTTCATCAATAGAGAATCCGCTATTAATAAATTTTTCGATGCGCGTCAGAAGATAGCGAGCCTTCTTATCGGATTGGCCAGTTTTTATCTCTTTTCTCATGAAATCAGATTTAAAATCTTGGTCATATATATAAATCTCTCTCAATTTTTCTTTAATTTGAGAGAGATTTTTTATGTTTTGAGAAGAGATTTCCAAAGCAATTTGATTATAAATTCTCTCTTGATCGTTTGCTTGGCGTTGCCCAATCACGTTATAGCGAATTGACACTACATCGATATAAGAAAAGATTTTACAAAACTCCTCTTTGCTGAAATTTTTATAAGCTGCTATTAGCAGAGAGTAAGGTTGACTGATATTAAAGTTTTTTAGAGTTTTTAAGGGATTTTTTGCCGCTTTAAGTTCATCGCCAATCCAAAATTCTTCTTCGTGATTTTTATCACTATCAAGCGCGATAAAAATTTCCGAAGATTCTTGAAGCTCGTTTAGGTAAGAAAATAGCTGTTGTTTATTCGTTATGCTGCCTTTGATGGCTCTGAAAAGCTGATTTTGTCTAGTTGATTTATTTTTACTGTTCCAATGAACCTGAATAAATTGAGAAAAATCAGATTTCCCCAAGTTTTGAGTTATTGCTTCCCATTTTTCTTCGAGCTGTTCAATTTCTTCGTCGCTTATCTGACCTTTTTCATCAACCATCGAGAATAAATGATTTTTGATCAAATCTGGAGTTGATAATTTTACTCCGCGAGCATTCAAAGTTTCGAAAACTTTATATGCGTTAAGGTCGCTGCTTACGGTTATTGAGGTGAAAAATAAAATATCAGACATTTTATCAATAAAGCGCGCTATTCCTTCTCCGTCATTGGCAAAAGAGCTGCCCTCTATTTTTTTCACAAAAAACTTTTTTGCTCTCAACAAGAGGCGTTCCGAATGTTTGATTTTAATTTGCTGAATATGTCCACCCAAATTGCACAAAGAACGAAAATAGGACTGGTTATTTTTATTAAGCTTTAGCTTTGGCTTGGTAATTAAAGAAACTGGGTCTGTAAATCCAATGTAAGTACTTTTTAAAGCCTCTAATCGCATGGTATTGTTGGCTTTGTCTAAATCGTTTGAGCTCTTCTGTATTAGACCATTGATGTTTTCCAGCGCTGCTAAAATCAATATCATCAAGGTGGTAATTCTTTGTTGGCCATCGATTATCTTAAACTCTTTATCATTAACGGGTTGCAGCACCAAATAACCCATGTAATGACTTTGATCTTCAGAATTTTTCTGTTCCAATTGTTCAGCAATATCTTGCCACAAATCTTCCCAATGTTCACTATCCCAAGAATAATCTCGCTGAAATTTCGGCACGATATATGTTAGTCCGTTACCAATAATTTTACGAAAAGATTCATTAGAGGTGTTAAAATTTTTTGACATAGCGTCTTCAAATTTAGTTATTAATTTTCCCATACATCCCATTGACATGAGGGGTGGGGATCCCCGCAAAGCTTGGCGAGAATCGTGTCGCGTTTTCATATCCCAAAGGGATAAAGGAATTAATTTTTAATTTCGAGCCTTGGAAAAACTCCCTTCGGCTCATTAATTTCATGACCCGCCTTTAAAGCAAAATCACTATTTAAATGTTTAAGTTCGCGATGTTTTTCATCGATATTTAGAATATCTAAAATTTTTGGTGCAAGCTTTGGCAAGAAAGGTTGCAGCGCAATTCCAATATATCTCAAACATTCAGCAATTGTGGATAAAACCAAATTCATTTCTTCAATGCGATGTTCTTTTTTCAAATTCCACGGAGCTTTTTGATCAACAAAAAGATTACAAGCGCGAGCAAAAATTATGATTTTTTCTAAAGCTTGGTCGAAAGCAAATTTATCCATTTCAACATTGATTTGATCTTTTAAGGCGTAAGCTTTTTCAAACAATTCTTTGGCGTCGTCGTAATAAGAAATATTAACAATTTTTTTGTTATTATTCTTATAAATCATCGACAAAATTCTCTGAGTTAAATTGCCAACATTATTTGCAAGTTCGGCGTTAACGCGAGTGATCAAATTCTTGCGGTTGTAATCGCCATCATTGCCAAAAGGAACTTCACGAAGTAAGAAATATTTGAAATAATCTACGGCAGTTTCAGCGTCGCAGCCAAAAAATTGAATCCATTCTAATTCTTTGTAGGGATCAATTACATTGCCCACCGATTTAGAAATTTTTTGCCCGCAATTAGTCCACCAACCATGAGCAAAAATTTTATTTGGAAGTGGAATTTGTGCCGCCATTAAAAAGGCTGGCCAGTAAACAGCGTGAAAACGCAAAATATCTTTGCCCACAATGTGAACTGGAGAATCTGTGGTGTCGCACCAAAATCTTTGAATCATTTGTGAATTTTCATCGGGAAAACCAAGAGCGGAAATGTAATTGGTGAGTGCATCTAGCCACACATACATCACATGTTTTTCGTCACCTGGAACTTTCACGCCCCAAGAAAAAGAAGTGCGCGAGATTGATAAATCACGAAGCGCACCTTTCACATAATCTTTGCCGCCGCGCACAAAAGACAAAACTTCATTGCGTTTAGATTCGGGCTGCACGAAGTCTGGAACCGCGTCGTAAAGTGCTAATAATTTATCTTGAAATGCAGAAAGTTTGAAAAAATAACTTTCTTCTTTATGCCATTCAACTTCTGCGCCCGTTGGGGCCTTGCCATTTACGAGTTCATCTTCAGCGTAAAAAGCTTCATCGCGAACCGCGTACCAACCTTCGTAAGTGCTTTTGTAAATCCAGCCGTTTCTTTCTAAAATTCGCCAAAATTCTTGCGCGCATTTTTTGTGGCGCTCTTCAGTTGTTCTAATGAAATCGTCATTTGAAAGATTTAAATCTTTCACCAAATCGCTAAATTTTACAGAAATTTCATCGCAAAATTCTTGCGGAGTTTTGCCTCGCGAAAGTGCCGATTTTTCAACCTTTTGGCCATGTTCATCAGTGCCAGTTAAAAATCTTACATCAAAGCCATCAAGCCTTTTAAAACGCGCCGCCACATCGCAAGCAATTGAAGTGTAGGCGTGTCCAATGTGCGGAACATCATTCACATAATAAATTGGTGAAGTGACATAAAAATTTTTAAAGTTCATTTTCGTAACTTGTGTTTTGAATTGTGATTGTTAATTTGTGCGACCTTGATTTTAGGCGCTCGAAGAAGAGTAAAGCAGTCTCTAAAATATCTCCGAATAAATCAAATTAAATTTACCCCAAGATGTCATTTACACAAAAACTTGAAGGCCTTGTTACAAAACATGCTGAGTTAGAAAAAAGATTGGAAGACCCTTCTGCTTTAGGCAATGATTACGCCCGCGTTTCTAAAGAACATTCAGATTTAGTTCCAATTGTTGAGCTAATTAATATTTACAAAAAAAATACTCAAGACATCAAGGATGTTACTGAAATGCTTGCTTCTGGTGGTTTGGACAAGGACATGAAAGACATGCTAGATCAAGAAAAATTTGATTTAGAACATAAAATTCCACAGCTAGAAGAAGAAATTAAAATGTCTCTTTTGCCAAAAGATGCGGCTGATGAAAAAAATGCAATTTTGGAAGTTCGCGCCGGAACTGGTGGCGAAGAAGCAGCTCTTTTTGCGCAAAGACTTTTCGCGATGTATCAAAAATATGCTGAAAAAAATCGTTGGAAATTTGAAATCTTGTCAATTTCTGACACTGGACTTGGAGGATACAAAGATGCCTCTGCAACCATTACGGGCCGCGGCGTTTTCGCGCGTTTGAAATTTGAATCTGGGGTGCATCGCGTTCAAAGAGTTCCTGAAACTGAAAATCAAGGACGCGTTCACACTTCAGCTGCAACAGTTGCGGTGCTTCCTGAAGCTGAAGAAGTGGATATTAAAATTGAAGAAAAAGATTTGCGAATTGATGTTTTCCGCTCATCAGGCCCTGGAGGTCAATCGGTTAATACAACTGACTCGGCTGTGCGAATTGTTCACATTCCAACTGGCGTGACTGTTTCAATGCAAGATGAAAAATCCCAAATTAAAAACCGTGAAAAAGCCATGAAAGTTTTGCGCTCAAGACTTTATGAAGCTGAAAGAGACCGCATCGACAAAGAAATTTCAGCTAATAGAAAAGAACAAATTGGTAGTGGCGACAGAAGTGAAAGAATTAGAACCTACAACTTTCCTCAAAGCCGCGTCACCGATCACCGCATCAATCTTACCAGCTACAGAATTGACGACATCATGCTTGGTGAATTAGATGAATTTATCAACGCGCTAACTGCGGATGATAGAGCAAGAAAATTATCAGCGAGTGAGTAATCTCAACTATCTCCCCTCCTTTTACTCACAAAATATTTTTTGTTTGAGTGAGTTGTAATTGCTAAATCAATTATCAAGGAGGGAATCTTTAGTATCTCCCCTCCTTTTCAAGGAGGGAATCTTTAGTATCTCCCCTCCTTTTCAAGGAGGGGCTGGGGGGTGGTTATTCACGAACTCGGATTAAAAATTCTAACGGAGAAAATATGAGAAATATCTCAAATTTTTACCGTGATAATAACCACCCCAACCCCTCCTTAAAAAGGAGGGGCTTTAGACCTAAAAACAAGGAATAGCAACCAACTCAAAACCAAAATGCTAAAAAAATTCTCCTATTTTTTTATTTTACTTCTCATCTTACAAAACAGCGCCAGCGCTCATCAAACCAGCGCAAAAACCGCCAGTAAAACTGAACTCCTCCCTCTTGGCGACGGACACATTTCCACCTCCCCAAAAGTCGGCTACATCTTCTCCTGCCAAAGCAAATTCAATGGCGGCGGAGCATTTCGTGATGGCGATTGGATTGTGGGTGACAAGTGGAATCCAGCAGCAAAACCCACTGTTCAAGGTTCTGTAATGTGGCCTGATCATTATTTTTCTTTGAAACTCGAAAACACCAAACTTCTCGTCAAATCAAATGATTTGCCCGATCACGCTACGGGAATTTTTCCGATCAATTCTTCTGATACTGCTTATTACTTCGACAGAAACCCTAATTCAATCAGCGCTCAGTCAATTTCTCTGAATTTGCCATCTCAGCCAAAACTTGCCGATCAACCATCTTGCTTGCCAATGGGAATGATTGGAATTGCACTGACAGGAATTGCAATTTTTAACGGACTTGACGCACAAGGACGAGACGCTGCGGCTCATGAAGTTCAAGACTCTTGCAATGGCCATCCTGAACGCCAAGGAACTTACCATTATCATAATTTAAGCCCTTGCATGAAAGATGATTCTGGCAACCAAGGCAAGCATAGCGACCTAGCTGGATATGCTTTGGACGGCTTTGGAATTTACGGCCAATATGGTGAAAAAGGCAAAGTTTTGAGCAATAAAGATCTGGATGTTTGCCACGGACATTCGCATCTAATCCCTTGGAACGGCGTTCCCCAAGAAATTTACCATTACCATTTAACTAAAGAATATCCTTACACTTTAGGTTGTTTTCGTGGCGAGGTTACCCAAAAAATGAAATCAGCATTGCCTGCGAAAGAAGATGGCCCTTGGCATCCTAAAGGTGGCGGGCCAATGGTGGTTTTAGAAAAAGTTGCCGCTGAATTAAAAATTGATCAAAGAAAATTACAGCAAGCAATTGGCTCACCTCCACCAAATTTTTCACGCGCGGCAAAGGAATTAAATATTGACGAAGATAAGTTGCGTGGGGCTTTTGAAAGAGCGAGAAAATCTGCGCAAAATTACTAGAATTTGTAAAGTATGAAAAAGCTTGGGGCTGTGGTTCTGAAATGGTATTTTTTTGAATTGTGAACTTAAGTCCACAATTCAAAAAATATCCGCCGCCAAAATAGTTTTTTTACCTTCTTTCATCTGCAAAATTAAATTCCCTTCCTCATCCAAATCTGCAAAAACTCCGCTAATTTCTTCTCCATTATTTTTCACAGAAATTTCTTCTCCCAAGCGATAAGACTTTTGCAGCCAAAGTTTTCGCACTCCAGCAAATCCGTAATTCAGCCAATTCTCATAAATTTTTTCAAATTCATTTAAGAATTTTTTAAGAGCATCTTGCGCTATTAATTCAATTCCAAATTCTTTTAAATTGTTTGCTGGGAAAATTGTTGAATCAGGGTTTGAAGCAATATTCAAACCAATTCCCAGAATCACAAATTCACAATTTTGCCCAGAAATTTTGCTTTCTAAAAGCAAGCCCGCAACTTTTTTCCCATCAATTAAAAGATCATTTGGCCATTTATTTTGAACTTTTTGATTTGCCAACAATCCTTCAACCATCAATCTCAAAGCCGTGATTGCCACAAAAGAAATTTGCGAAATTTTTTGCGCTGAAATTTTTGGCTGTAGAATTAATGAGAAATAAAGATTGCCCACAGGAGAAGTCCAAACCCTTGATTCGCGGCCCTTTCCAGCGCTTTGAGAATCAGCTAAAATGATTTCGCTATCAAAAAGTTTTTTTGACTGCGCCATTTCAAAAGCAGTTTTGTTGCTGCTTTCAAGTTCAGGAAATTGGTGAATATTGAAGTTTTTGTGAGTCCAGTTTTTCATCTAACAAAAGTAAAATTTAATTCATCCGACATCTCCTTGGCAAAAGCATATCTCTCAATTTTAAAACCCTTCAAATCTTTCGGATCAGAAATTTTGTTCCTAATAATAAAATTCGCCATCAACCCGCGAGCCTTTTTGGCGTGTATTCCAACAATCTTGTAAACTTCACCTTTTTTCTCTTTGAAAATAATATTAATAATTTTCACCGAGATTTTTTTCGGATTCACCGCGCTGAAATATTCTTCTGACGCCAAATTCACAATGCACTTTGCTTTGCTTTCTTGAGCTTCCAAATCCAGCATTTGCGAAATTTTATCTCCCCAAAAATCATAAAGATTTTTCATCTTCAAATTATTCTCAAAAACTGTTTTTTTAAAATCAGTTCCCATTTCCAAACGATAAGGCTGCATCAAATCTAGCGGCTTTAAAAGCCCGTAAAAGCCTGACAAAATTCTTAAATTTTTCTGAGCAAAGTTGAAATCTGCCGTCCCAAATTTATCTGTTTCTATTGGCCCATAAACATCGCCGTCAAAAACCAATAAAGCTTGTTTAGAATTTTCTAAATCAAATTTTGGTGAAAATTTTTGGAATCTTTCAAAATTCAATTCCGCCAATTTTTTGCTAATTCCCATCAATTTTTCTAAATCAGAAACAGAGAATTTTTTGAGCTGTAAAGATAATTTTTCCGTCTCTTTAGCAAATGCCGGAAGAGTGAAATTTTTGTGATTCAGACCTGATTCAAAATCAAGTGATTTAGCGGGAGAAAGGAGGATTAGCACGGATAATTTCTTGCTTTTAATTTTGCGGATAAGTTAAATGTCGAGATTCCACTCTTATTCTTAAAGTTCAAACAATTTTCAAAATGACAATACAAGAATTACCTCTAATGCGCAAAGCAACTGCTGTTTGGTTGGTTGAAAATACTTCACTTACTTTCTTGCAAATCGCTAAATTTTGCGGCCTTCACGAACTAGAAGTTCAAGGCATTGCTGACGGCGATGTGGCTTCGGGAATTATCGGCCAAAATCCATTTTTATCAGCCCAACTTACTCGCGAAGAAATCGAAAGATGCGAAAAAGATCCAGAAGCGTTTTTAGCTTTAAACAGATCTGTTTCGAGTGATGTAAAAACTGTTGGCAAAAAAGTTGGCAAATATACTCCAATTGCCAGAAGACAAGACAAACCAGATGGTATTGTTTATTTGTTAAAATATTACCCAGATATCACTAATAATCAGATCAAAAAATTGGTTGGTACAACTGATAAAATGATCGATTCAATTAGAGATCGCAGCCATTGGAACATGAAAAACATCAAACCAAGAGATGTGGTTTTGCTTGGTCTGTGCAGCCAATCTCAGTTCAACGATGTTTTACAAGCTAAGGTTTTGGAAAAAGAAGACGAAAAACCAAAGAAAAAAAAGAAAGTTACTAAAACCACCAAAGTTGCAAAAACTGCAAAATAATAAATTTCCACTTCCGCTCTAAATCTAGGGCGGAAACTCATTTTTAGAGGTTGATCCATGGCATTAGAAATCGGAAAATCTGCACCATCATTCACTTTATTCAGCGACGAAGGCGAAATCTCTTTATCAGATTTAAAAGGCCAAAATGTTGTTTTATATTTTTACCCAAAAGATGACACTCCAGGTTGCACAATTGAAGCTCAAGACTTCACCAAAAAATCTAAAGAATTTGAAAAGAAAAATTGTGTAATTTTAGGCGTTTCGCAAGACAGCGTTAAAAGCCATTGTAAATTCATCGAAAAATATAAATTATCCTTCAATTTGCTTGCAGATGTAGATGGCGAAGTTTGTAAAAAATATGAAGTGATTAAAGAAAAATCGATGTTTGGCAAAAAATATATGGGCATCGACAGAACAACTTTCTTAATCGATAGCTTTGGTAAAATTTCTCAAATTTGGAATAGCGTAAAAGTTAATGGCCATGTTGAGGAAGTTTTGGCTGCATTAAACGAGATCAAAAAATAATCTTGATTTTTGCTATTCAAATATATAGGTTGCCCGCTCTTTTGATATGGTCAGGTCTAAGAATTTAGGATCTGATATATCTGCAAATTATGCGTTGAAGTTTCCCCGTAAGTTTATCTGACTGGTTCTTAGCGTTGTTAAAGATCTATTTTGATCTCCCTTATTTATAAAAATTTCGTAGGATTGTCCATGACAGGTATCGTTTTGAAAGCTGAAAAAAGAGAAGTATTAGGCACTTCTGAAGCAAGAAAAATTAAAAGAGCTGGTAAAATCCCAGCTGTTATTTATGCAAAAGACGGCAATATCAATTTAAATATTGATGCTAAAGAATTTGAATTCGAATATTTCAAAGGAAATAGCCAATCTACAGTTGTTGAGCTAGAGCTTGATGGTAAAAAAATCAAAGTTATCGCTCACAAAATTGATCTTGATCCAGTTTCAGATCGTCCAGTTCATGTTGATTTCTTAAGCTGCGCAGATGCAAAAGTAATCAAAGCTCAACCAAAATTGAACTTCATCAACCAAGATAAATCTACTGGTATCAAAAGAGGTGGTTTCTTGCATGTTGTTCTTAGAAAAGTTTCAGTTGTTTGTGACAACGAATCTTGTGTTCCAGAAAGTATCAATATCGACATCGCTCCAATGCATGTTGGACAAAAAATCAGAGGTTCTGATCTAGTTCTTCCAGCTGGTGTTAAATTAGCAAAAAATCCTTCATTCTTAATCGCCAGTATCATTGGTAGAGTTAGTAAAGAAGATGAAGCGGCGGCAGGCGCTCCAGCAGCTGGTGCAGCTCCAGCAGCAGCTAAAGCTCCAGCAGCAGCTAAAGCTCCAGCAGCTAAAGCTGACAAAAAATAATTTTACTGAAATTAGTAAAGATTTAAAAAAGGGAGGCCAAGTTTTGAAAAAAACTGGCCTCCTTTTTTATTGGAATTTTTTAAATAGCGCGCCATTGTAATTTTCATCTCCAATAAATTAAAAAAACCATGAATAGAAAAAATCTCTGCAAAAACCTTGTCGTTCTTCTTTCTTCCCTCTCTTTAATTTCTTGCTCTAGTTACAAACCAATTCTCGATCAAAATGATCAATATTTGCGCGTGGGCGAGGCTCAAGCTCAAATTGATTCAGATGCTTGTGTAAAAGAAGGCGATGAATATTTGAAAAAATATAAACAAGAAAGAGTGGTTAAAGAAGCCGCGAGAAAAGCTGTGATTGGCACAGTAATTGGTGGCGCTTTTGGTTTGGTTTTTGGAAATAATACTAAATCTATTGTGAGAGGACTTGCTTTGGGTGCTGGAATTGGTGCGGCGACAGGCGCAATTGGTGCGGCTGGCGAAGGCACAATTACTCCTGATCAAGTGAAGCAAAGATATGTGAATAATTGTTTAAACAGAAAAGGATATTCAGTGATTGGTTGGCATTAATTTTTTGTTTATCATTTCGAGCGTAAGCGAGAAATCTAATTAGTTTATCAGTCAAAGCCTCATGAGATTTCTCGCTTACGCTCGAAATGACAGAGGGTTTTAGATAATCTTAATTTTCCAAAATATGAAAAACTTTTCTCCAAAAATTTTAGTAGTTGGCACAGGCGCAATTGGAAGTCTTTACGGCGCTAAGTTGGCGCAAGCGGGGGCGGAAGTTTCTGTTCTTTGTCGTTCAGATTATGAATTAGTGAAAAAACAGGGAATTTCGGTTAAAAGCCATTGGGGCGATTTGCATTTTACGCCAAAAGAAGTTCTACGCGAAGTTTCAGAATATAAAGAAAAAGCCGATTTTATTTTAGTGGCAACCAAAGTTTTGCCAGATGTTTCCGTGCCTTATTTGATCAGGCCAGCAATGTCTCAAAACACTTCTGTCATTCTTATTCAAAATGGAATTTTTATTGAAAAAGAAATAGCTGAAGCTTTTCCAAATAATAATTTAATCAGCACAATTGCTTTTGTGGATGTGATTAAAGATGGTGCTGGATCAATCATTCACGCAGGTGACGGCCGTTTAACTTTTGGCAATTACAGAAATCCTAATGCTGAAAAAATTGAGCAGTTAATTGCTTTATGCAACAAGGTTGAGATGCCTTGTAAATATGTTGAGGATATTCAATTAGAGCGCTGGAAAAAACTTTTATGGAATGCGTCTTTCAACCCAATTTCAGTGATAGCTGGCGGGCTTAATACCAAAGAAATTTTGGATAATATCTTAGTCAAAAATTTAGTCAGAGATGTGATGTATGAAGTGGCCCTTTTAGCCAAAGCTCAAGGTTATGAAATTTCTACTGATTTTATTGACGACACAATTTCTTTAACTCACACCAGAAAATCGCCAGCCAGAACCAGCATGTTGCTAGATTTTGAAGCGGGAAGAAAAATGGAAGTTGGGGCAATTTTAGGAAATGTTTTAGAATTTGCCAAAGAGAAATCTATCGCCACACCTTATTTATCAACTCTTCACGCGCTTATTTCTTGTTATTAACTTAAATTTTAAAAAATATGAAAAATATTTACAGCGGTAGTCCATGGGAAAAAGAAGTGGCTTATTGTCGCTAAAAAAGCTGGTAATTTGGTGAATAAGGATTTGCTGGTGGAAAATTGAAGTGGATGCGGTTTTGTTGTAGAAAATCTTAATTGCTCGTCATCCTTGGCTCGTAAGACCGAGGATCTCAGGAGTTAGGAGTTTAAACTCATGAGATCCTTGGCCTCTTTGAAGCCAAGGATGACGGTAAATTACAACTGATTCGTCATATCAAAATCCACCTTCGATTCCACTTTCACACCACCATCAAAATACTGAATTCCCACTCCGCCTTTTTCAGAATCATTGAAATAAATATGCGAAGACGAAACCACTCCCGACATTAAATCCCAAGTCGGATCGACATCAATCCAAGTGCCATTGTAATAAATCATATTCCAAGCATGTCCGCGACAATCCTGATATTCGCCACAAGCAGCGCCATCAACTATTAATGACGGAATTAGGGCAACTCTCGCCAAAGCATTAAAAAGCCGCGCATATTCAGTGCAAACGCCAGCGCGGCTTTGCAGAATTTCTCTAATTCCTGAAAGTCGGCCAATATATCTCAAATCATATTTAATATAATCGTGAACAAAGCCTCCAATCTTTGCGTAAAGAGGCAGGCGCTGATATTTTGGATCTCGTTTTATTTGATCTAAAATTGGCGTAAGAATAGTTAATTCATCTTTAGTAACGCTTAGATAATTATTGGGATTACGCGTGATTAAAGCGCGATTAACTGCGCCCACAGAAATTCGCGCTTTATTCTTAATCACAATCTCTTTGTCGGCAGTATCATATTTCACAGTTTTCAATTCGCCCGCGATGCTTTGATCTAAAGGAACTGCACTTGATGTAGCAATTTCATTTTCCACTTTCTGACCACCATTTTGAAAATAAGTAGGCATGGTAATTATCAGCTTATTTAAGGGTTGTGGCGCACTAACTTTAATCTTCAAAGCCACATCCCAAACACTTTGCGTGGCAGTTAATTTTATAACTTCATGCACTCCATCTTTGGGCACAATATTTTGATAAATAAAGCTGCTGCCATTTTTGGTGATATTGGGATTTAGAGTTGCCGATTCCAAATATCCGGGAAAATTAATCACTACTTTGGCATTAGCCCCAACTGCAAAACTCGGAATGCTGATTGCCTCTTGTCGTAGGAATTTATTGATCTTGTCATATTTCTCTTCGTAAGTGAAATAGAGAGAAAAATTGCTGTTATTCGTTTTATTCTTGGGAAATTTCACGCTCAAAGAATTTCCAGAAAATGTGTAATCGGCAAAATTACTATCGCAAATTACTTGGATAATTTTCATGTCGCGTAAGGGGTCAAAAATAATCGAAAATGAAGTGATAATTTCATTGGCCGCAAGACCGCTAACTTTGCCTTGAACCGTGATTGACGAGCTTTTGCCATCGGCATTTAAATGAGTATTTTCGTTCCAATTAGTGATTTCAATATTGCCTGCAAAGGCTGAAGAGGAGAATAAAAAAAACAGCAAAATTGCTGCTTTTGCGCAATTCACTAATTTGTTTAGTTTGGACATTTTTCAGAATTGTTTATTGTGATCTGCTTGAATTTCTAAGTTAGAAATTTGTTAAATTAAAGTTTTTAAAAATGCCTGAAGAAATTGTCTTGATCCAATAGCATCTTCACCCAAAATTATATCACCATAAATGCAATGAAGGTCATGAAAAATGTTTGGTGAAAAATTATAATCTTTATAAATAACGCGATATGACAAAAGTTCTACCGATAGATATAGCGGATTATCCAATCCCAAACAATCCCACAGAAGCCGACCAAAATCATAAAGAAAAATCTTCTACTAAAACATTTCAAATACACAGAATAAACAATAGCGCTTTTGGTGCGTGCTATGATGACATAAAAAGTTTATCTGGAGAAATAGAAAAGAGATATGCTGCTGAGAAGTCAGTCGCGCTTGATTCTTTTGAGCCCAAGCTTGAGAAATTCATCTCCCAGAACTCAGATTTTTATAAAGGCCTTGAGGTTGACGAAAAAGATAATGATTTTGAAGGGTTTAGAATTACTCCAGAAAATACCCCAGAGGTTGAGCGTATTATCGGCGATATGATAAAGATCATGAGAGATCCTAAGGCGATATTTAAATATTTAAAAAATCTTGATAATGATGTTGGTAATGAAACTGCTAGACGCGGCATAACTCTTTCTGACAATTCTCCACAATATTTAATTTGCGGAGCGGGAAACTTTATTCCAGGTCCATGGCCGCAAGGATATAGGCCTTTAAGAAAAGAAAAAATTCTTAATGAGTTGTTGTTGGAAAGAGAAAGACGACATGGATTTAATTTGGACGGAGTTGCTTTATTTGCAGGATTTGTTGATACAGAAGATGCCGATAAATTTGTTAAAGAAGGTAATCTTTTTTCGGAAGATGAACAATTAGGTAAATTGCTTTTTCATGGTAAATATTCTCACAGGTTATTTTTTGAAATAATGAGGCAAGCTGTAGAATCTGGTGATTTAGATTTGCGTGTTGATGGTCAAAAATTAAGTCAAAAGCAGCTATTACAAATTTTGATTTCTACAAAAGTTAACTCTCCTGACGGCAAACAAACTTCTTGGACCGCAGTTCTTGATTCTCTTGATGATAATATTGAGATTGTTCGTGAAGAAGCTGGCAATAGAAGGCAAGCCATTCTAGATCCCAATAACTATAACTTTAGCTGTAGATCGCCTTTTGTTTTGAAATCTCTAATTACTTGTTTTGGTAAGGATGAATTGCCAAACCTAGCAAGCTATTTGCTTGATAGTTATTATAAGCAGCTTATCCAACTTGCAGATCGAGTAAAGGAATCTGGCGAAGGTTTGGTTGCAGAAATTCCTCATGAATTTATCGCTCATAATTGCCTGGAGGCCATGACAACTGGCAGATATATTTTTCCGGGAGATGTTGGAGAGAATTTTGCTTTTCAAGGAAATAAGGAAAAGAGAAAGGAAAAAACCGCACCTTTTAGTGATAAGTTTTCTGAAAATATTAGAAGAAAAAATGATAATCCCAAGCCTGTCGCATCTCACTATTACAATTCGATGGAAGAATATTTGAAAGAAAAAAAAGAAATGAATAGTGAGGTTGCTAAAGATATTGTAGATTCTGAATTGGTAGGATCTGCGGTGAGTGGGCAAAGATCTGCAAGAATAGATAGCATTAATCAAATTTCAGCAGGCTGCTGTGTTATTCAGTAATTAAAAAGATGTGCAAATTTATCAAATTCTGATGCCCAAGCAAAATTTCATTTGCTTCTTCAAAGCTGGTTTCTTTTGCTGGCTTTTGAATAAAAAATTATCGAATTTTCTTTAAAATCTTTTCGCCCATCCATATCAGAAATACTGAAGTACCAAAGAGTGGCAGCATCTGGGTTTTTTTGAATATTCTCTTCCAGATATAATAAATCTTTGTAGGCCAGATTTTCAATTTGTGGCTGTAGAAGATAAATTGCCCCAGTGATTGCCATAACAAGAACCACAGGCATCACAATCAATCCAGCATAAGAATGCCAGCGCCAGAAAAAATTGTAATAAACGGGTTTTTGGGGTCTATACCAAATAAACTATTTCTAGGTTTGGTATTTATAATCCAAACTAACTTCATTTTTTTGGCTAAAAATTGCAAAAAGCCTCAAGTTGTGTGAGTATACAACTTTCATTTTTTACAATTTTTATCTCAAAAATATTTTGTTAGTTCGGACTATAAATAGTTTATTTGGTTTAGTCATTTTTATAATTTAATTTTTATCCCAGCATAAAATGATCTTCCATCACCTGGATAAAAAACATTCCCGGCACCGCTAACAGCGGTGCTGAAAGTGGCTATATAGTTTTTGTCTAGCAGGTTGCGACCATCAAGAAAAAAGCTCACATTTGGGTTTAGAGTATATCCAGCCGTAAAACCCAATATTGTGTATCCTGGTGATTTTACAGTATTAGAAAAATCAACCTGTGCGCTGCTTGCAACTTCAACATTTGGAGCCACAAACCAAGAAATTTGATCGTAACGCAATTCAGAGCGCAAGAAATGTCTCGGCTGTCCAGCGATTATGTTGTTGCCATATTGGCGGTCTTTATCAAAGCGGTAGTCACTTAATGTATAAGCGTTATTAAGTTTTAATTTATCAGTGCCTGAAAAAATATTTTCTGCGATTCTCAAATTTAATCCAATCTCAATTCCTTGATGCACTGTATCTTGCGCATTGAAAGTAGAGGCCGGAATTCCCGAGCCTACTGTATATTGCAACATTTCATTTCTAATCCAGGAACGATAAAGACTCATATCCCATTCCATAATACCACGATTGCCGCGAGTTCCTATTTCTAAAGTCCAGGCTTTTTGCATATCAAGAGGAGTAAAACCAACCGTGCCGCTTTGGGTTAATTCTGAAAAAGTTGGTGGTTCATTGCTTTTGCTGACATTGGCAAAAAATTGCATATCTTTAGCTGCTTCATAAAGCATGCCGATTTTTGGATTTAAAGAGCGGTAAATTTTTTCATCACTTTCTTGCACAGCCAAATAATTATCCTCCTCGCGCTTAGACCAGGCTAATTGTAAACCAGTCACTAAAGATAATTTTTGCGTCAGAAAGAAATGGTTTTCTCCATAAATCGTAGCGTTCTTTGAGATTTGATCAGAGTTAGAGGTTTGCGCACCTTTTGTGCCACTGATATTCTGAAAAACTCGCGCGTCAGTTTTTCCAAAATGTGTTCTTACCCCAAGCAAAAATGTGTTGCGATGATTAGCTAAATTATATTCTCCAGATCTTTGCGCGAATATTCCGTAATCAACGGTTTTTTGGTCAATGAAAGTCGATATAGGATGCGATAAATCTTTAACATTAAGAAACGCGCCAAGATCAATTTTATCGCCATCATCCACAACAAAACTGGTTTTGTTAGAAACGCGAACTGAACGAATATCGCGTTTTTGATTTCCCGAAATTGCCGTCGCGTTTGCCATTGTCGGATTGTTGAGCGCATCAGATCTGCTGAGACTTCCGGGCAATTCTTGTTCAATTGAATTTGCACTTAAGTAAAAACGCGTTTCCGCAGCCTCACCGATTTTTTTACCAAAATTACCATTAAGTTTGAGATTTTCCTGTGCGCTATGATCGCGATAACCGTTACTGTTTGTTCCAGTTAAACTTATAAAAATATCCGAATTACCAAAATCACGACCAGATTGCACATTGAAACGCTTAGTATTAAAAGACCCAACTTCTAAACGAACTTGATCACCCGGATTAGTTTTTCCGGTTTTGCTAACCATATTCACCGCACCACCCAAGGTTGAACCGCCGAATTTTAAAGCATTTGAACCTTTGAAAACTTCAAGGCGCTGAAATGCCAAAGTATCCGCCTCCTGAAAATCTGCTGACCCATCAGCAAGATTAAAAGGCACGCCATCTTGCAACAATTCTAAACCACGCATGTGAAAACCGCGCGAAAGTCCTGATCCACGAACTGAAATTCGCACTTCTTCGCCAAAACGCTTCGCCGTGTAAACGCCAGGAACATAAGCCAGAGTGTCTTGCAGATTTAGGCTATATTTATTTTCAAATGTTTTTGATTCAACAACGGCAACACCTCCTGGAGTTCTTTCGATTTCTTCTCTGGCTTGTGAATTGCTAGGAACGGTTAAAGAACTTTCCGCATTTGCGATTACAGTAACCACCGGAAGTTGTGCCGTGGATTTCTTATTTTTTAATTCAGCGGAGAAACCAGTTAATGGAATTGTGCAAATTGTTAAGACCAAGAGTGATTGCTTCATGATTTAATTCAAAATTGTTGGAATAAATTCTGAATTTTCTTACTTAGTCTTTCAGGTGAAAACAAATCAAATTGCATAAGTGAGACAATTTGTCCAAGAAAAAAAAGTTCAAATCCCGACACTCTGACACTGAATTTAAAAGATTGATGTCTTTGAGGATTTAGAAATGTTTTTTTGTAAAAATTCTTCCATTGCCAGATTTTAAGAATTTCTCAAACTCGACTGCTTTGTTTGATTCTTCGAAAGCGATATAATTTTTAATTTTCCAAGGAAGGAATTTGTTAGTGTGGATTGATTTACCAGAGTTGTGATCTGTGATTCTGCGTTTTAAATCAGAGGTAGATCCAATGTAGAAGCGATCAGGATTGGAAAGGGATTGCAGGATATAAGTATAATACATTTTTTCTGAGTGGTGATTTCAGATTAAGTGTGAGTTTTTTGACAACGGCCCGCTTGCGCTTTGCTACAGCGCGGTCATCCGCTCTCGCTAACGCTACAGTCTTGTCTGTCTCCTTGCGGAGCCAGTCGCGCTGTAGCGTAAGCGAAAGCGGATTGCGGAGGGCGCGACCCCTTTTGCGAACTTTTCTCCTTCTGTCTAAATTTCCCTCGATGCACTGTTTGCAAGGGTTAAAGGCGCTTTTCAACTTAACTAAAAAAGTTCGAAAGTTGCAGATGCTCCTCGGTTGGGATTCGAAAATTCAACTAAATTTATTAGCTAAAAACCCCAACGCGCTTCAAGTTTTCCCAAGACTCATAAACAACTCTCTCAATTTCCATTGCTATCTCTTGATGTTTTTCTTTGAGAAGTAGATTCACAACTTCATTATCGGTTGTGATTGACGAAAATTCTTTAATGATAGCTGACTTAAATTTTTCTTTGTCTTTTATTACTTCGTAGTTGGAAGTTACTTTTTTAGAAACTTCACCGATCAAATGAGCGATTATTTGCGGTAGCAGAATATCGATATAGGATTTGTAATCATGCCCTTCATAGGCTTTAATAAGTCCTTCGATGTCAGTTTTTTTTAAAATCTTTAATTCTCTCGAAGTAGCTATATTTGAGTAAAATTTTTTTCTAAATTCAGTTCTAAAATCTTCCTCTTTTAGAACTATTTTTGATTCAGCGGCAACTTCATTTATTGATGACTCACACTTTGCCTGAATTGCTTCAAAGAATTTTTCTTGCGGATATACACAAAAAAAATCCATAAATCCAGATAAGGCATCTCTATAAGATGAGTGGTAGTGCTTATCTGTTGATAATATTTTAGAAATATCGTCCCGCTGAATTCTAACAAAATTTATTACAGAATTTTCTCTGACTTCCTGATTACGAATATCATGAAAATAATTTTTGATAAAATCTCCACCTTCATAACAATCGTTCAGCATAACAAAAACCCTTATCACCCCATAAAGTGATATGAAGCAATAAAGCAGTTTATTATTTGCGTCACCCACAAGAACTAATGAGTGATAAATGCTATCTTTTGGATATAAATTATCAGGATAATGCCAAGCGATGTTGGCATGGTTTTCTTTGTTGTTTTTCTCTTTAAGAATTTTAATCGATTTTTCTAAATCTTTTTTATCGCATCCTGAATAAACGGCATAGCCGATTGCAATTTTTAGCAGCCCAAGAAATAGAGATCCATCTTTGTCGAAATTAAAACTGGTAGTAAATTCAGGATTATTTATTGTTTCTGATTTTGTTTCTAATTCGTTTTGGAAATTTTCTATAATCTCGTCTATCCTCTCAGATGACAAACCTTTTTTATTTCCAAGATTTTTTATATGTTGCTTCGCCTCATCAATTTGAGCCTTCTTCTGAGGTGAGTTGGGTCTATAAAATAACTTAATACTCAAATTCCCTTTCTCATCTTTTCTGATCAATTTTTCAGGCTGCAAATCTCCATCAGCAGATCTTCTTACTTCTTCTCCATCAATCTTAAGAGTTATGGGCTGATTCTTTCTTCGTCTTGATCTTGATGGATTAAGAAAATTTGTGAAAAATTCTAACTCCTTAAATGCCTTGCCATCGATATCTCCGCCAGCATTACTATTGCAGGAGGTATGAAGGATTGGGCTCGTTAATTTTCCACCAACGCAATTAGGGATAATGTGTTCATCGCTACTGTTAGAACTGTTCAATTCAGTATCACACAAAAAACAAAAATTTATCATATTCATCTTCAATCAAAGATTTTGTTATTTTTCTCAATTATCGGGCAAAGGTGTCAAATCCCGACACCAGACAATTGATATTCCTAATGGAGAAAAAGAGGGATGGCGCGCATTCGCGCTTGCAAACGCAAGATTTTTCTAAGTTCAGCTCCGCTTCACTAAGAAAAATTATGCTTATTGTCGAACCCAATCAAAATTTCTGACTTAATCCCTCTTTCTCCGCCATAAAAAAAGGGTCGATCTCTTGCGAGATCAACCCTTTTTTTATGGCGGAGAAAGAGGGATTCGAACCCTCGATACAGTCACCCGTATACTTTCTTAGCAGGAAAGCGCCTTCGGCCACTCGGCCATTTCTCCATATAATTTTTCAAAGATGAAAAATATTTTTTGCGATTGTCAAAAATTAGTCTGGTTAAAGCTTAATTTTGATTTTTTGCGGGGGGTAAAACGGAGGTTAAAGTAACTATGGCAATTAGTTTTTGCAAGCTGCTAGTTTGGTTAAATTTGGCAATTGTTCCTTTGCGTTCTCAATAAGACCTGTCATCTCGAACTTTAGTTAGAGATCTCAGGAGTCTTGGTAGATAAACTCATGAGATCTCTCACTAAAGTTCGAGATGACAGGATCATAAATGCAAAGGATAAACTACTTAGTGGCTTTCTCAGGCTCTTCCAAAACCGCTTCCGATTCAATTGAAAGTTTTACTTCATCAGACACTGCGCCAATGCCGAAAGTCATGCCGAAGTCAGATCTTTTGATGCTGGTTTTAGCGCTGAAGCCGACAGTTTTTCTTTGAGTATATTGATGAATGGCAATTTTATTTAATTTCACATCCAAAATAACTGACTTTGTCACGCCTAGAAGCGTCAGGTCTCCCGTAACTTCGGCTCTTTTATCTTTGGTGATTTTAACTTTTGTGCTGACAAATTTTGCGGTGGGAAATTTTTCTACATTTAAGAAATCTTTTCCTTTCATATGTTCATCAAGCTTGTCAATTCCACTGATGAAAGCTGCTGTTTTGATGGTAACTTCTACGCTGCTTTGCGCTGGTTTGGCTTCGTCTAAAGTTACTGTGCCTGCAATATCAACAAACTTTCCAGCTGGATGAGAAAAGCCAAAATGATCAACAGACCAAACAATTTGTGTGTGGCTTGGATCAAATTTAAAAGTTTCTGGTTCAGCATTTGCTTGAGACGCAGAACAAATAAAAACCAAAACACACAAAAAAATTTTCATAAAAATTAATTAATTTTTAGTATTATTGATTGGTGCAGAATCAACGGCTTGTCTTCTTTTATTATAAAGATCAGTGAAGTCGATTAGGTCTAACATCAATGGAGGAAAGCCGCCATCGATGGTGCTATTCGCGATAATTCTTCTGATGAATGGGAAAAGTAAATTTGGACAATAGATTAATAAAGCTTGTTCAATCATGTCATCTTCAGCATTTTGAATAGAGAAAATTCCGCTGTAAGAAACTTCGCAAAGAAAGGCTCTTTTTTTGTTAGAAGAAGCGTCAGCGCAAATTTTTAAAGTAACTTCAAAAAGTTCGTCAGCAATTTTTTTGGCGTCGATATTAATTGAAAGATCGATATCTGGCTTATCTTGGGGGTTCAAGAAAATTTCTGGTGAGTTTGGAACTTCAAAAGAAAGGTCTTTAATATATTGGCCGAGGATTTTGATATTAGTAGTCATGGGATATAATGAATTTGATTCAATATACTGAATTTAATAAATTCAGTATATCTGGGATCCCCACAAGGTGGGGTGCGACGCGTGTCGCGTAAAAATAAATATTATAATAAACAGCTTCTTGAAGCTGATTTATTATAGATATTCAGAAGTTGTTTTAGTTACTTTTTGGCTCGCAGAATCCATCAATAATGAACTGACGAAAACTTTGCCATTTTGTTTTTTTACACCTTGCAGCATATAGCCGTCAGTTACTCCGGCAGCGGCGAAAATTACATCACCTCTGGCCATTTCTTCTGCAGTATATTTTCTGCTTAAATCTGTGATTCCCATTTTTTTAGCGCGCTCAATTTGGCCATCATCACTTTTAAAAATTAAACGACCCATCATTTGTCCGCCAATAACTCGAAGTGCCGCTGCCGCTAAAACGCCTTCTGGAGCGCCGCCACTTCCCATATAAACATCAACGCGGGTATTTTGGTTAGTACAAGCAATCACGCCTGCTACATCGCCATCACCAATCAATCTAATTTTGGCGCCAGCTTCACGAACTTTAGCGATCAAATCATTGTGACGATCACGCTTCAAAATCATTACAGTAAGATCAGAAATTGCGCATTTTTTGGCTTTAGCAATATTGCTTAAATTGGTTTGAGGAGAATTATCTAAATCGATCACGCCTTGTGGCAAGCCAGCTCCAACCGCAATTTTATCCATGTAAACATCTGGTGCATAAAGCAATCCGCCTTTTTTGGCAAAAGCAATTACGGCTAAAGAATTTTCAGAAGCGTGAGCACAAATTGTAGTTCCTTCCAAAGGATCAAGAGCAATATCAACTTCCATTCCACCTAGACCAACTTTTTCGCCGATATAAAGCATTGGAGCTTCATCGCGCTCACCTTCACCAATCACGATAGTGCCGTTGATATTCATGCGGTTAAGATTTTCGCGCATTGAAGTAACTGCAGCTTGGTCGGCATCTTTTTCTTTGCCTTTACCAATCCAGTCATAGCAAGAGATAGCAGCTTTTTCTACTACTTCGATAATTGATGATGAAAGAGAAGAGAGTGTTTGATCTGACATAAAAGGAGAATTTAAGTGAGGATGAAATCTGAACTAAAAACTAAAATGCACAAATAAAAAAGGCGGACTTTCGTCCGCCCTAATACTAACTAGAGAGCTTTTGCTCTTTAAATTCTACATGCTGTCTTTTGATCGGATCATATTTAGAAAAGATCATTTTTTCTTGTTTTTGCTTAGGGTTTCTGCGAGCTAGATAAAAATATCCAGTTCCAGCAGTGCTAACCATCTTAAAAAGAATAGAATTTCTTTTAGACTTAGAAGTTTTAGGTTTTCCAGCCATTTTGATTTACCTTAATTTATTAATTTGAATTTTTATACCAAACTAAAAATCTATTGATCGCAGTAGCAAAGTATTTTTGAGGGAAAATTAAAACTTAAAAAAACTTGATGTATCAATATACCGCTGGTTTTTTTAAGTTTTAATTTTTACCAAAAA